>FLNY01001012.1_pt1 | contig 19843 bp, 16 predicted proteins | sample 1140381 | NCBI WGS metagenome assembly FLNY01 (sample SAMEA3878172, study PRJEB12797) | bioreactor metagenome | biome: Moose rumen | place: Sweden | collected 2011-10
GATGGCAACAAATCCGAACGGCTTGCCGGTGAGTGCTATGGTGGGAATCACTCCGATGACAATCAATGGTACGCAACAGAATATGATGATGGGTTTCTTGTAGTCTTTGAACAAAATCAGCAATATGACTACCATCAGTAAGATGGCAAGGGGGAAGTTGGCGAACAAATACTTCATCGACTGGTCGCTTGCGCGCTTCTCGCCTTCCCACGACAGGCTGTAGCCGGCGGGGAGCTCTATGGCTTCAATCTGCTTGGCTATGTCCTGACGGGCGGCCTCCGTGCCTACGCCGGGCATCGGGGAGCATTGGGCACGCATCGAACGCTGGCCGTTATATCGCATCACCACCGGCTCGTCCCATACGATATCGATACTTTTGGCTACCTGACGCAACGGAGTGCTTTGCATCAGACTGCTGATTAGTTCGTCTTTGGAGAGCTTGCCGCTTACGAGCTTCTGTATCGTCGTACGGTTCACAACCTTGTGAAGGTTGGGAATCAGTCCGAATACCACCACGTTGTCCAGGCGGCTGATGTCATTCCCTTCTGCGTCTGTACATTTCAGGTAGATGCTCTTGCGGTTGATGCCGTCGTAGAACGTGCCTATCGGAATACCTCCGGTATAGGCCATCACACTCGTAGCCACGTCGCTGCGGCTCAAACCGCTGATACGGGCATTCGACTGGTCATACTTGATGTCCAGCACCGGTACCTGAGGGCTCCAGTCGGAAGTGGGGAGGTAGCAGGTCTTGCTGTTGCGGATGATGTTCAGGGCCGAGTCGCACAGCACGTGAAGCACGGCGGGGTCGGGACCATGGAAACAGGCTTCTATCGGATATTTCTTGAACATCAGGTTGTAACGCTTCAGCTTGATGTAGGCGTCAGGGTATTGGGCGCTCAGCAATTCCTGAAGGCTGTCCATCTGGCTCACCAAGGCCTCTGGACTGCTGAAATCAATAATCAGCTCACCGTATGACAATGACGGTGTTGCGATACTGCGAACCAGGTTGTAGCGGCTCGGAGTGCCGCCTATGCTACGGGTGATATGCGTGATGTCCTTATTTTTCTTCAATAAGGTCTCTATCTCGGCAAGGTCCTTGTTTACCTGGGTGGAGTTGACGCCTTCGGGAAGTTTGTATTCCATGTAAAGCTGGTCGTACTCCATGTCGGGGAAGAAGGCCTGGTTCAGGTATTGGTAACACCATCCACAAAAGACCAGCAGACCGATTGCCAATGCGATGGCTACATAGCGGAAACGGATACCCACACGCAGGAATTTCTCTAACAGTTTGTAAGTGAAACCTTTATAAGGATCGTCTGACTTGGCTTTTTCTTTCTGACCATCCGCCTGCTCTTCGGAAGATGATTCAGAACTTTCCGGTTGGGGGGAGGTGGAAACGTCCTCGTCGGTCGCCTCATGGTCTTTCTTGGCTTTCTTGCGCTTCTTTTCTGCCTTGCGTTGTTTGGCGGCTGACTCTTCCTCCGGACTCCTCAGCATTCGGCTGGCCATCAAAGGAACATGAAGAAGGGCCAGCACCCAGGACAGCAACAGTGACACGGCTATCACGATGAATAAGTCGCGAACATATACGCCGGCACTGTCCGGACTTAGGAATATAGGCCAGAAGGCAAGTATCGCTATCAGCGTCGCACCCAGCAGCGGCATGCTCGTCTTCCGGCCTATATTGCATAAGGCCTCGCGTTTCGGCATCCCGTTATGCAGGTCTATCAAGATGCCGTCGACTATCACTATCGCATTGTCGACGAGCATACCCATCGCAATGATGAAGGCACCTAGCGACACGCGCTGAAGCGTACCGTCAAATCCCTTCAGGACCAACAACGAGCCCAGCACGATGGTCAGCAGGCTGATGCCGATAATCACGCCTGACTTGAACCCCATCGTGAATATCAACACGATAATCACAATCAATACGGACTCGGCCAGGTTGACAAGGAAGGTGGATATCGCGCTGTTTACGCGCTCCGGCTGATTGAACACCTTCTCAAATTTCACGCCTACGGGCATCCGTGACTGAAGACTCTTTATCACTTCATCCACTTTTTTACCCACCTGGACCACGTCATAACTGCCGATGCAGGCGATGGAGATGCCAAGTGCGGGACTTCCGTCACGGTACATCTCGTTACGGGTCGGGGTCACGTAGTCCTTGTAGACTTTGGCTATGTCATGGATGCGAAGCTGGTCGTCGTCATGACCCTGGATAAGCATGTTGCCGATGTCATCAACGGTCTTGAACTTGTCGGCCACTTGAATCCGGATGCGATTGTCACCATTGTTGAAATATCCACTGTAAGCGGTCTTGTTCTGGTTGTTCAGCGTCTGGAGTACTTCCGTTGGCATCACGCCCAGGTTGGCCATCTTCTCCTGATGCATGTCCACGTAGATGCATTCTTCTTTCACTCCGTAGATATCGCACCGGGCAACTCCTTCTATGTCTGTGATGTTACGCTTGGCAAGCTCGGCGTAGTCCGACATCTCTATATTGCTCAGGCCGTCTCCGGTCAGACTGTAAAACATGCCATATACATCCCCGAAGTCATCGCGGACTATAGGTGTGCTGGCGCCTGAGGGCAAGGAGTGGGAGGCATTCTCCACTTTCCGGCGAAGCATGTCCCATTCCTGTTCCACTTGCTCGTTTGGAACGGTCGTCAGCAATTCTACTGTGATGATACTCAGGTCGTTCATCGACTGGCTTTCGATGTTGTTGATCGTCCGCATCTCGCGGATGCTCTTCTCTATCTTGTCAGTCACCTCAAGCTCAACCTCATGGGCTGAGGCGCCGGGGTAGGTCGTCACGACCATCGCCTGCTTCACCTTCAGCTCTGGGTCCTCAAGCTTCGGCATGTCGCGGAAACTCAGCACTCCGCCGATGCACATACAGATAATGAAGAAGTTGATTAACTTCCGGTTGTTTAATGCCCAGTTCGAAAAATCTATATTCAGCATGATTTATTGCTTTTCCTTTGTAATATTGTTTGTCGGCTTTGCCCATTCAGCCTATTGGACCCATTATTCAGCCCATTCACTCAAAATTATTCCTAAAGCAGCCTTCCTACGTTGGACGGCGATGTCTTGTCGGCTTCTTTCACACGCTGGCCGGGCTTTAAGAATCTTACTCCAGCCGACACGACGGTCTCACCGGCGGACAATCCACTGGTCACCTCTATATTACCGCGTGTGTCTAAATTGCCGGTCTGAACTACCCGGGGCTCAACTACGCTCGTGCCTTTGTCATAAACGTATACGATAGAGCGGCCCTTGCTGTGAAGAATGCAAGAGGAGGGAATCAAAACTGTCCCTTGACTCACGTCTTTCACATAACTGACATAAACCATTGTCGTCATGCCGGGGGTGATACGCTTGATGTCCGCACCGGGCTTGAAGCACAGACGGACCATATACAGCTGGCTGGCATTCGCCTCTTTGCTCATGCGGGAGATGTCAAGCGCATAGATATTGTCGGGCATCACGTCAAAACTGCAGATGGCGCGGATCATGTCTGAGCGACGGCCGTAGTCGGAACCGGGAATGAATATCTCTATCTCTATATTCGAGGAAGAGAACAAGGACAGAACGGACATGCCGGCACCTACGTTCTCGCCTACATCGTGGTTCTTGCTCTGGACATATCCGTCAATGGGGGAGTACAATTTGCAGTATTTCACCTCGTCGCGGTGGTGTGCCAGTTTCTCTTCTATCTGCTGAAGGCCATAACGGGCCTTGTCGTAATTCGAGGCGGTGGCGGTGCCTTCGTTATACATCGAGATCACCCGCTCTGCGTCTGCCTTTATCTGAGAATACTCTGCCTCGGTGGCACGCAACTGAACCTCATAGTCATGGGCGTCAAGCTCCGCTATCAACTGGCCTTTACGTACGTGGTCACCTTCTTTTACGTATATCTTGGACAACGTACCGCTCACTTTGAACGAGGGACTTACTACGTCTGCGGCCTTCGTCTTGCCGGGGTAGCTGATCATGCTTTCCTCACCGGTTGATTCTGCTGTGGTGGTCTTTACGTATTGAGGGGATTTTTTTGTCACTTTCTCTTCTTGGCATCCTGCCATCAGGAATGAAACAAAGAGGTACATGAATAATCCCAGGCAATGGGGAAATATTGCCTTGTTATGCAATCTGTTTTTTTGAATAGCCATGGCTACAGTTTGCTTTGATTTTTTGTTAGTAATGAATAATTTTTGCAAAATTAGCAATTTATATTTGTTCCACAAAGGTTATTTTGTAATTTCTCATGTCCTTTTTGTTATTATTTGTGTAGGTTTTTCTATCTACTGACATTACTTTTCGAACATTTTTGACGTTTTTTTTCTCCACATGCGTTTTTATTAGTAAATTTGTGTGGGATTTTGACATGTCTTATTGCAATGGACAAACAAAACCTTATTATTATTATTCATCACGACTCTAAAGATTATGTTTGAGGACAACGTTGTATATCGTATTATTTCAGGAAATCAGAACGAAGGATTCATGCCGGGGGCCGAGCCGCTCAGGTTCGCTCTGAGCGGTATGTTTATTTGTTTGAAGGGGAATGTGAGATTTATGCTTGATGATAACGACATTAACATGAAAAAAAATGACATTGTCGTCTATTTTCCCTATTCTGTCCTGAAAATAATCGAAGTATCTGAGGACCTATATGGAATCATGATGTCGGTTGATGTCAATGTCGTTCAACCGCTGCTCACCAAAATCACTGATGTTGACTCAATCCTCAATATCCGGCAGAGTCCGGTCACAAATCTCTCTGAGCATGACCTTCAGGCCATCAATAATTATATTGAGCTCTATCAGAAGCATCTCAAACTGTCAAAACAGTTTGCTGACAATGACCAACGGAGATTCTGGCAGCTCAATAACCTGCAGATTGAGAATGTCAGGATGAATCTTGTGCTTCAGATTATCATCGCGTTCTCTGAAGCTGACAACAAACTGAAGAACACTGTGGACAGGAGGGACGATATCGTGAGGATATTCCTTAACGACCTCAAGGACAATTACCTCATCCAGCATGAGGTCTCTTTCTATTCCACCAGACAGTATATCTCCATGAGATATTTCTCTTCCGTCATTAAGCAAAGAACAGGTCAGACACCTTCCCAGTGGATCACCTCTATCCTGGTGAAGGAGGCTAAGAATTTCCTGACCCAGTCCAATCTGACCGTGAAGGAAATCTCTGAGAAGATGAACTTCCCCAATCAGTCCTATTTCGGTAAGTGGTTTAAGACACACGTCGGGATGGGGCCGCTGGAGTTCAAGAAAATCGAAAACCTCAAATAGGCTCTTCCTCATGCAAATCGGCAGATTTATATTCATCCTATATGTTGCTGTGGCGGCGGCCTTGACTTTTGTTGCCTGCGGAGAAGCTCAACTGCAGGACAGACAGCAAATTGATAGTCTTAACGATAAGGCTTATCTGTCCTATTATGTCGATGCCGACTCCATCGTGTCTTATGCGAGGCAGGCACTGAAGATACACGAGACTTCCGCTGGATACAGTGACGGAAGGGATGAGGCCATGTGCCATATCGGATTTGCCAAATATATGACCATGGACTATGACTCTGCAAGCTTTTATCTGCATGAAGTCATCGACCATTCTTCCAATGAGTTGTACAGGCTCATGGCGGATGTCATCATGATGAAAATCTGCCAGAGACGCTCCGTCAACGTCGCTTTCTATGACTATCATAACGACGCGTTGCAGAAAATGGAACGCATCAGGCCGGAGGTGGCTACCATGAATGAAAGACAAAGAAAATACTGGAACTTTGCACTCTCTGAATACCATCTGACACTCTATGTCTATGACTATTATCTCAGGCAGGAGGAGGATGCGGACAAGGAGATGAAGTTCATGATGGACAACTATGATATCATCGAGGACGACGTGCAGCAAAGGCTTATGTTCCTTTTCCTGCTCGGTAATGCAAAGAATGTGGATAACAGGCTGACGGAAGACAATACGGCCAACCTGCTCGAGGCGGCCACCGAAGCCAAGGCACACCATCTCAACTATATCCTCGCTAAATCCTTGACATCCATTGCCGAGGATTATATGAAACGGTCGGATTACAGGCCGTCAAGGGTCAATCTTATCAAGGAAATTGTTGAATTCCCGGACTCGTCCGACGACAAGAGGCTTCCGCTCGCTATCTGTCAGTTCGCACTCGATAAATTCCAGAAATATGGGTCCTTGTTCGATGTGGCACAGACGTACAACACCATGGCGGAATTCTATATCTCCACTGGTGACAACGAGAATGCACTCAAAATCATGCAGAAAGCACTTGACTGCGTCAATGAGCACCATAAAAGGGTGGCTAAAGACACTGACACATTGTTTGCCTGTCCGGACTCCGCACAATATGCCCGATTTTTGCAGCAAAGGAAAGAATGGACTGACAAAGGAAAACCGTCTTACAATTCTATTGAGATGAAATGGATTGCGGACTCCGTCGTCTGTCTCCCGGAATGGATGGCCGACATCAGGGAGCATTTCTGTATTGCATATAGTGCTGTCGGGATGAAAAGTGAGTCGGACTATAACCGTAATATCTTCCTGGATATCAGGGATATCACAAAGCAGGACAAGAGGATGGAGCAGCTTCTTGCCACCCTCAAGAAGGAACAGACCGATGTCAACCATTATATGTTTTTTGCGGCAGCCTTTTTGGCTCTGCTTGCAGGTGCTGTAATCTATTTTACCCGGAAAATAAAGAATAACTATCTCAAAAACTATATCCAGGAGCAAAAGAGCGTTGAGCAGGAAATGAACAGGTGGAGGGAAAGGACTGACATGGACTTCTCCAACCTGGAGGAACACCAGGAGATGGCGTTGGCCGACCGGTTCAGTAAGGAGAAAAGGCTGGAGGAACAGAAACGGCAATATATCAATAAGGCCACTTGCCTGTCTATAGTCTATGCCATCACTCCCTTCCTCGACCGGACGGTCAATGAGGTCAGGAAAATCAGCGACGAAATCGAACAATTGAAAAAAAGTGGATCTGAGACGCCGGCCTTGCATCCTGCCAGTGACATTAAAGGACTCGTCGATGAGCGACTCCAATATGTGGCGGAGTTGATTGACAGAATCAATGTATATAATGACATCCTGTCGTCATGGATTAAAATCAGGCAGGGGGCGGTATCCCTGAATATTGAGAATTTCTGCCTGCAGCCTCTCTTCGAGATTATGAAAACGAATCTGCGGTCTTTCAAGGCCAAGGGCATGGAGCTGAATGTCAAGGACACGGAAGCCGTTGTCAAGGCCGACAGGGCACTGACGCTTTTCATGATGAACACGCTGCTTGAAAATGCTCGGAAATACTCGTTCGAGGGAGGTAAGGTCGAGCTTTATTCCAAGGAAATGGACGGCTTTGTGGAAGTCTCCGTTACGGATCAGGGCAGGGGAATGTCACAGGAGGATGTGAACACCATCCTGGGAGAGAAAGTGTATGACTCCGCTAAAATCGGAGACGCGGACAAGGACGAGGATCTTCGAAGGAACAAAGGCTTCGGATTCGGACTGCTTAACTGCAAGGGGATTATTGAGAAATACAAGAAGACGAATCCGCTTTTCAATGTCTGCAAATTCGGAATCGAAAGCGAGCTGGGCAAGGGAAGCCGGTTTTTCTTCAGACTCCCGAAGGGTACAATGAGAAAAAATCTTCTGACAATTCTTATGGCGTTGCCGCTCCTGTTTTGTTCGTGCCATAAAGATGCGGCCAAGATGGATGACGTTCACGCTAAAATTTCCGCACAACCCGATGACCCGGACATCAAGAATGCCTATTTCTTTGTGGAGGACCTTTACGATGCCAATGTCAACCAACAGTATGAACAGGCCCTCTCATGCGCGGATTCTGTCATCTTCTATCTGAACCGCTACTACACCAAGATGAACCCGGGAAGCAGCAAGACCATCAAACTCTACGATGAGAACAGCATGGCGGAAGTGGAGTGGTGGAACGATGGGTTTATGACCGATTACCAAACGATTATGCAGATGAGGAATGAGGTTGCCATCGCTGCACTCGCACTCAATCAGTGGGATCTCTATTTCTATAATAATGAGATATTTAACAGACTTCACAAAAACTCATCGCAGGATGAGAAAATCGAGGCCAGATGCAACGAGATCAAGCAAACCAACAATGACAGAAAGACGCTTCTTTTCCTTGTCATTACGGCATTGATCACCGGTGCGCTCATTTACTATTTCATTTACTACAAAAACAATATTCTTCCGACTTTCACTCTGCGCCAGATTCTTGAACTTAACAGGCGCATTTTCAATAACGACGATGAGCAAAAACTGGCTACTATCATCCGCCAAGGGGTCAATGAGATAAGAAGAACCAATGGGGTGGTGCTCTGCCTCAATAAGGGAACCGTCTATTTCTCAGAGGGATGCCCGCAGCAGGAATATATGGACTCTGTCATCAGGGATGCTTTCGACAAGAAAGAGAATATGACGCTTGATAACGGGAAAACACGCATCTATACGCTTGACATCGAAAATGGGGCCTCTATCGGAGTTATTGCTTTCTTGCTTTATAATGGAAATGTCAGCGACAATGACGAGAGGATGCTGCGGAATATCGCACGGTATACGGCAGAGAATATCTATTATTCGTCCGTCAGGATGGAGAGCATCAACGACAATATTGAAATCATTGAGGATGAGAAGCGCAGGGCAGAAAGAGAGGCCAATATGGTGCATGTGCAGAATCTGGTCATCGACAACACGCTGTCCACAATCAAACATGAGACCATGTACTATCCCAACAGGATTCGTCAAATTGTCGACAACCTGAAGAATGAAAAGGTCTGGGAGGACATGGGCCTACTTGAGGATAACGTGGGAAACATGAAGGAACTGACCACTTATTATAAGGATGTTTTCACTATCCTTGCGGATTGTACGGCCAGGCAAATCCATAAGCCCATGTTCAAGAGAAAAAACATACCGGTGGCGGATGTTCTGAAATATACGGAGAAGACGGTCAGGAAGTTTGCGAGAAAGAGCGATGTGGACATCAGGCTTATCATGGAACATGGTGATGTGGCTGACTCTTTTATGGTCGTGGCTGACCAGACGATGCTCGAATATCTCGTCGACAATGTGGTTGAGGCGTTTACTTTGCAAAAAAAACAAGGAACTTTGACCGTAGATTTTGAAAAGTCGCAAGATTTCATTAAGTTTGCATTTTCTTTCGACAACATCAACAAGTCAGAGGAGGAAATCAAGTCGATGTTCTATCCGGAAGCACTTTCGTACGACCCTGTGGACGACAGGCTGAACGGGGCGCAGATGCTCATTGCCAAGCAAATTATCAGGGAGCATGACGAGCATGTCAGAAGGGGATGCAGAATCTATGTGCAGCATACCGGACAAGACGGAAACGGACTGCGCCTCTGCTTCTCTTTACCTGCTGTAAAAAGCGTTATTACTGCTAACTAATATTTTTATATATGGACAAATTTAAGGTTATCATCGTTGAGGATGTCAAATTGGAACTCAAGGGTACTGAGGAAATCTTCAGAAACGACATCCAGCAGGCTGAAATCATCGGCACTGCGCAAAATGAGGAGGATTTCTGGAAACTGATCAAGGTTGAGGTCCCTGATCTGGTGCTTCTTGACCTCGGGCTCGGAGGGTCTACTACGGTCGGAGTCGAAATCTGCCGGAAACTGCGGAAACAATATAAAGATCTGCATATCCTCATTTTCACCGGGGAGACACTCAACGAAAAACTCTGGGTCGATGTGCTTGACGCGGGGGCTGACGGCATTATCCTCAAGAGCGGAGAACTGCTCACCAAAGGGGATGTGCAGAGTGTTATGGACGGTAAACGACTCGTCTTCAACCAGCCTATCCTGGAGAAAATACTCCAGAGATTCCGCCGTTCTGTGCTCAGTGAGTCCAGAAAGCAGGAAGCCTTCGTCGACTATGATATTGACGAATATGACGAGAGGTTCCTGCGCCATCTTGCACTTGGCTATACGAAGGATATGATCGCGCAGCTCAGAGGCATGCCTTTCGGAGTGAAGTCGCTTGAGAAACGGCAGATGGACCTCATCAATCGTCTCTTCACTGACGCTGAACGGCTCAACGGGGTCAATGCCACCAGGCTCGTCACGAAGGCCATCCAGCTCAGAATTCTCGATATCGACAATCTTGAACCGGACGACGATTAAGCTGAATCACCCTAATCTTACAGTTCTTCCGTATGCTGCAAGGGCTTATTTTTATTTTGCACGCTCTTTATTTTTCACCACCAAAAAGTACCATCTTTCCTTTTGCGACGGTTTCTCAATATACTTCCGCTTATTCTCATCATACTCATCGTGCTGATGGCGGTCGTCTCATGGATTGCCAATGTCTATGGGGCTGAATGCAGGAACATCCTCTCCAGTGAGGGGATGAGATGGATGGTGGCGATGTTCATGGAAAATTTCAGACTGGCTCCCTGGCACTATATCATCATCGCTTTGGCCACTGCCAGCATGATCGTCGAGTCTGGCGTCATCTCAGGGTTTTCCAAGCAGAAATATCTCAGGCAGAGGAGGGCATACATGCTGGTGGCGATGGCTTTGGTGCTTTTTGTCGCCATTGCCATTGTGCTTTCTCTTCTTCCTGGTAATGTCCTGCTCAGTGCGTTCGGCACTTTCAACAACTCTGCACTCCAAAGGGGACTCTTCCCGATTATTGCCATCATCTTGTACGTGCTATCACTTATTTATGCCTTTGCCATCGGACGGTTTAATTCCGTCAGCGATGTCATTCAGGCTACGGTCAGCCTGCCCGTTAAAATCGCTGATTATTTCATCACGCTATTTGTGGCTTCTCAGTTCATCGCAGTCATATTATATGCGTTTTTCCTTGATTTCACTCCTTCACAATCCCTGCCGGCTGTCATCATCGTGTTGGCGGCATGCTTGTATGGCATCCCTCTTTTAATTCATTGCTATTTAGCCCTTTCCAATCATGAATAAATCGTTTCTTCTTTTTCTGTTATCTTGCTTTTTTATCATACCGCAAATCTCTGCTGAAGAGAATGACACCATCAACCATTGGGGAGGACAAGTCATGGTGAATCCGTGCATCGTTCCCACCATGGACTCACAAATCAAGAATCTGGTCACCAAAAACGGGGCGCTCACTTTCTCCGCACAACTCAGGCATGTGTCTCTGCCTAAGGATCAGGATCCTTATGCACAGGACTATGGATTCCCCACTTTCTATGCCGGTGTTAATTATAATATCTATAACCATGTGCGCCTGCATCGGGACGAGAACGGTGATCTTGGCATGGGACAACCGGTTGACTTTGAGTCCAGGCTTGGAAACGCGGTCTCTCTTTATGCCGGATTCGAAAGGGCTTTCTTCCGTAAATACAGGTGGGAGGCGGACTATGCGATTAATATCGGAGTCGGGTTTACTGACCGAAAATATGATAGATTCACCTCGCCCGACAACCATATGATTTCCAGCTTTATGACGATTTATTTTGGAGGTGCTTTCCATGCCACTTACCGCTTCGCTAAGGACTGGGGCATCAAGGCGGGACTGGAATTCAACCACCACAGCTCCGGTACGCTTAAACGACCGAACAAAGGGTCAAACACAATCGGACCAACCCTTGGACTGGTGTATTATCCTTATTATGACGAACTCCTGAAAAAGGAACAATATAAGCAGTCCGTTCCATTCGACAAGTCCAAATACTGGAATGTAACGGCCAATGTGGGATTCTGCACCATCTATGAGGATTGGATTCAGACGCAGTTCAAAACTCCCATGGACGATCCTTCCTACCGCTCTAACAACTTCAAGAAATACGCTGTCTATTCTCTTTCCGCCGACTATATGAGCCGCTATGCCCGCAGATGGGCGTCCGGAGTCGGGATCGATGTCTATTATCTTTCTTATATGGACCGCGTCAAGGAACTTGATAAACTTAACAATTACCATAAGAGCCATTCGCCTATTTCAATCGGCATTTCCGGCAAGCATGATGTCTTCTACCACAACCTCTCGCTGTCCATGTCTCTTGGTTTCTATGTCTTCCGCCAGTCCGGACATAAAGCCAAGGAGGTGGAGCAGCCCTTCTACGAGTCTATCGGTCTCAAATACCATTTCCCAAAACTCAACAACATTGCCCTCGGCGCCTATGTCCGCGCCCATGCCTTCAAAGCCCACAACACCGGCATTTCCGTTTCTTGCCCAATCCGCATCAATCGCCCCTGATCTTACCCCCCTTATTTCACAAATTCAAAATTCCAAAGTTCCGAAATCTCGAAGACTCAAAATCCCGAAGTCACGAAAATTCAAAGCCTGTAATAATTGAAACTTATAAAAACGAAATTCGAGGCCTCGGAAAACTCGAAGCCTCGAATAATCGAAATCTAGGAAACTAAAGTCTGCCCTTTTGATAATAAGTCCTTTTTTTGCTGTTGCCTAATGAGATTCAACACTTATAATCTCTTACGTTGCTCTTTTTTTACTCGCAACTGTTATAAATGTCTGAAAATGTGTTGAAACTCATGTTGGTCATCTCAAACAGCAATTCTATTCTGCTGGGCGTCTTTACTTTGTTCTCTGCTGCTGCTTTTGTCTTTGTCTTTCTTTTTTTCTTTCTTTTTGTCTCTTTGTCCTTTACTCCGAGCGCCTGAAGGACGTTGTAGTGGCGCATCCAGTCGCCCAGCGTTACGGGTTTGCTCTTGCTGTTGACCATCTCTACAAATGGCTCAGTCCAGTGTTCTCCTGGCATCTCGGGTGCCACAAAGTCTAAACCGCAGTAAGGACATAAAGCTGTTTCCCCTTCATCAACCCAGCGGGTGATCATGGTGGGATAGACCCAACCCATGCAATTGGTGCACACGCACACACGACTTTCTTCTATCGCCTCCCGGTTGTATATGGTACATCCGTCCATGGACAACCATAATTGTGCAAATTCTTCTTTTTTCATCACTTTCTCCTTTTTTATTTATGCCTTTATTTTATTTCTTCATTTTATTCCTCCATTTTCGTTTGTATTTTCCTCTCTTTTCGTTTGGTGATGCAAAGTTAGACACTTACTGCGCATCAGTACTGCGCAGTTTGAGAAAATTACAAAAAAATACGAAAAAACTATATTTTTCCTTCTTTTTTCAAAAAAATCCCTCAAAAATTTGTTTCCTTAATTTTTATTCGTAAATTTGCAACTGACTCAGTTGGCCCTCCATGGGCTTGTGGGTTATTTTAATGGTAAAAGGACGTTTACGAACGTTTTCTTCTTCACACGAATCTCGCAAATTCCAAGTCAGAGAAGAAACGCAACCGGAACGTCCACGTTGGGTGTATTATACCCGTTCTAATATATTGCAATGCTGTTAGAGAAGTTCTATCAGTTTGCTATGTTTGAACGATTATGTATAATATCCGCTGGCGTGGGCTGACTCGAGTTGCTTATCCTCTGACAAGGCAATGCGAGAGCCCGTGTGAGGGATGAGCGAGAGTAGAGACTCCCACGTCCTTTTTTACACTTTATCAACCGCTGAATCGGGGAGCGCAGCACTAAATACTTTTTGACTATGAAGAATAATCAAAACAATGAGGAACTCCAGTCAAGACGTGAATTTTTCAAAAAGACAGCTAAACGTATTTTGCCAATTTTAGGAGCTATGGCTATTTTTGTTCCATCTCAATTAATAGCCAAAGCAAAATCTCCACAATATTGTCCATGGGGTTGTATGAATACATGTTTTGGTACATGTCAAAGAACATGTGCGAGTATATGTAATGATTGCTGCGAACAATCTTGTGGACATTTCTGTGCATCAAATTGCTCTCATAGTTGTAAGGGCGGTTGTGAGTATGGATGTAAAGGATCTTGTAAAAATGGATGTGAAAAAACGTGTCAAAGAGGATGTAAAACTACAGCTCAAGTTGGTTGGTAATATATTGGCTCAAGTTTGTTGGCAGAAGATTCATAACATGTTCAATATCACTTACATTTATGATTAATTCAAAACTGTGTTTTAATAATAATGATTAAATATTGTGAAAAAAGAAGATTATTATAATATAGAAAGTCAATCAAGTGATTCAGACAATCCAATAAGTCATTATTCGCATGATGGTCAAGTATTAAATAAGGCACTTATTACAGTTGTGTGGTTAAAATTTGCTGGTACTATAGTGGCTCTATTTGGTTTGTTCTATGATGTGTTTTTGCATAAAGGAATATATGCGCATGGCGTGAGTACATTTCAAGGAATAATCAACATTTTTCTAACTCTTTTGGTTCTTTTGGGTTTGTATCTTTTCCTGAAAGTTAATAGATATGGGTTTTATATAATCGCTATTGTCCTTGTTTCGACAGCATTGGTTTCCTTTTTATCGGTTAGAGAATTGAATACTAACGAATTTGCTGATCAAATATTGCGATCTCGTTTGTTCTATGCTGGTATTCTTAATCTTGTACAACTCATTGTGCTCATGTTACTAATGCTCCTTAAGAGATATGGAAAGAATGCATATCAGGTACTTTGGAGTAATAGGTAAACCTGTGTTAATTATTATATTGATAAATTTTTTTATTTGGAAAGTATGAATAATTCAAACAAAAACGAAGAACTTCAGTCAAGACGTGAGTTCTTCAAAAAGGTATCTAATGGAATAATACCAATTTTAGGTATTATAGCCTTTTCAAATACATCATTATTGTTAAGGGCTAATAATTCTACAATTAGTAGTTGTGATGGAAGTTGTCGATCATTTTGTTATAATGGTTGTAAAGGCCATTGCGATCAAAGCTGTAAAACTAGTTGTAGAATTGCTTGTGAAGGCTCTAGCTATCAAAGTGGTATTCAACCAGGGTGTAATTCTTGTAAATCAACTTGCTATAACTCTTGCTCTACTAGCTGCCGTAGCTCATGCTCAGGAAGTTGTGATGGAAGTTCATATCAAGCACATTAATTTATGCAGATAAGAAAAAGTAATACTCAGTGGCAGTCCGGCATGGCGAAGAACATCACCTTCATCGTCACCAAGGACTGCCAACTTGCCTGCAAGTATTGCTATCTCGTAGGAAAAAACTCGAAAGAGCGTATGCCATTCGAGATAGCGAAGCAAGCAATTGACTATATCCTCAGCCATGAAGATGATTTCACGGAAGAGAGTGTTGTCTGGGACTTTATCGGTGGTGAACCATTTCTTGAAATCGACTTGATTGACAAAATCTGTGATTATATCAAGTCCGAACTTTTCAGATTAAACCATCACTGGTTCAACTCTTATCGTTTCAGTTTTTCTACAAACGGCATTAACTACCACTCTGACAAGGTGCAGGCTTTTATCAAAAAGAATATATCTCACCTAAGTATCGGTATTACCATAGATGGAACTCAGCAGAAACATGACCTCAACCGTATCTATAAGCAAGAACCCGACAATCCAATAGAACGGGGCTCTTACAAAGATGTGGTTCGCAACATTCCGTTATGGCTTAAACAATTTCCTGGTGGAGGAACGAAAGTTACTATCAGCAGTGCGGATATTCCTTATATCAAAGAGAGTGTCCTGCATCTATATGACTTGGGCATCCATGAGGTCAACATCAATGTGGTATTTGAGGATGTCTGGGAAGAAGGCGATGACAAAAAGTTTGAGGATCAACTCATGCAATTGGCGGATGCTATCATTGATGATGGTTGGTATAAGGACTATGTCTGCTCTTTTTTCTCTGAAAACATTGGAAAACCTATGGACAAGATTCTGGAGAATCAAAACTGGTGTGGGGCAGGTAAGATGCTTTCTATTGATGCTGCGGGAAATTTCTATCCTTGCACCCGTTTTGCTGCTTATTCCTTACGGGAGAAGAAGCCAATCATCATCGGTAATGTGAAGGATGGCATCAACAAGAATCTTTTACGCCCTTTCCTGACCTTAGACCGCCTTACCCAGTCTGCGCAGGAATGTATTGACTGTGAGGTGGCAAGTGGCTGTGCATGGTGTCAGGGGGAAAACTATGACGCTGCTGAAACTTCTACTATCTATCAGCGTTCTACTGCCATCTGCAAGATGCACAAAGCACGTGTCCGGGCCAACAACTATTATTGGAATAAACTTTTCCGAAAACTGGAACTTGAGGGTGAGCGTGAGAGCTATGAGAATAATAAACGAGAAGTAAAACCGGAAATATGTTGATGCTATGTTGCAATATCTGATTATTTTGCTTGATGACACCAGTACCTCATTCTGTCATTACCAGAACAACAAAGCTGAGAAAAAGATGATGTCTGTAGATACGCTCAGACAAGCCATCCGGTTTGCTATGACCGAAAATCTTATGATTCAGTTTGTCTATCCGGATTTTGAAATACCTGAGGAGATAAAAAAAGAAATCGATACCATCGATCATGTCAATATCAAACCGCTTTATGATGAGTCCACGGATGTTTTTGCTGCCAATAGTTGGAATTTACGAAATCTGCCAAGAGATATTCCGGTTGTGTTGCGTACATCAAAAACAGAACTCTTTGAGAAATATACCCTGTTAAAGGATGTTCTTGGAAATGCTCAGCGGCTCAATATCGTCATTACTGACATAGATTCTTTCTCTGACGAAGACTTTCAAAAATATAATAAAGTCCTGACCGAATTGACGAAATATGTCGAAGCCATTTATCTTAAAGGTAAATCACCACAGCTGAACATCCTTACTGACCGCATGATGCTTAAAAGTATGAATAATTGTGGGGCAGGGGAGACGGCTGTCACGCTCGCTCCAAACGGAAAATTCTATGTCTGCCCGGCTTTTTACTTTGATGATGAACAAAACAGTATCGGTGAACTTGAGAAAGGACTTGACATTAAAAACAAACAACTATATGTGCTAGATCACGCGCCTATCTGCAGGATTTGTGATGCATGGCAATGTAAACGATGCGTTTGGCTGAATCAAAAGACCACGCTTGAGGTGAACACTCCCGGACATGAACAATGTGTCATCGCTCATCTTGAACGAAATGCCTCTAAAACACTCCTAGACAATATTCGCAAGCATGGCACGTTCCTTCCTGAATTTGATGAAATCAAAGAAATCAACTATCTCGATCCCTTTGATAAAATTAATGAGCTGTAGGGACTTACTTTATGTATGTCTGCCACAGAAGAACAAATAACTGTTTGGACGGAATTATTTTAAGCCTGTCCGCTTCATTTTAAATACATAGACAATCCACTTCAATCACAAATAATTATGAATAAAAAACTGGTCGGTCAAGTTACCGAAGAAGAAAAAAACGAAATCCTGACACTCTTTGAACGTCGCAATGGCCTTAATGAACTGGCTCAAATCCTCACACCTGATAAACATGAACTTTATGAGAAATTAGTTAAAGACATGGGCGAAACCGGAACAAAATTCCAGAAATGGTGGGACACGATGGCGCAAAAATACAACTGGGAATCAGCTGAGAATGGCAATTGGGAAATCAATTTCGATACTTGTGAGATTTTCCTTGTTATTCCTTAGCGGGTTATATATAAAAAATGGATATCATGCTATTACATCTGCTTTTTATCGGTACTACCGAGCTTCTGCTAATCGGTGGTATAGCTCTCCTCCTTTTCGGAGGAAAGAAATTGCCTGAAATGATGAAGGGGCTTGGTCAAGGAGTGAAAAGTTTCAAACAAGGAATGAACGAACTGTCTGAAAATGAAGATTCCTTGACTGATGTTGACTCTTCCTCAATAGAAAACATTCAGGATCATAACAACAAGAATGTCCATAATAACCAATAGTATATGGACCAAAAGAATAATTCCACTAACAGTAATTATCTGACATTCGGCGGGCACCTTGAGGTGTTCCGCCGCATGCTTTTTCGGGTGTTGGCTGTAACTTTGGTCTTGGCAATTATTGTCTTTTGTTTCAAGGAACAGACTTTCAATATTCTAATGGCGCCAAGTCACTGGGACTTTATTACATACCGTTGGATAGAAGACATCATGAAGACATTTGACTCGGATTTTCATTTTGAACAGTTCAAGGTCAACATGATTGCAACTGACCTTTCCAGCCAGTTTATGACACATATTACGACTGCTTTGTATATTGGACTTTTAGGAGCATCCCCCTATGTTCTTTATGAACTTTTCCGTTTTGTCTCGCCGGCACTCTACGACAATGAACGCCGTTATGCGGTGAAGATAGTAACTACCATCTATGTCCTTTTTATCATTGGAGTTCTGTTGACATATTATATTCTTTTTCCCGTCTCTTTCCGATTCTTGGGAACTTATAGTGTCAGTGATGAGGTGGTTAGCAACATAACACTTGATTCTTATGTGTCTACCTTCACTTCTTTGACGTTAGTCATGGGGCTGGTTTTCCAATTGCCTGTCATTGCCTTCTTTATTGCAAGAATGGGGGTAATCTCTAGCCCTATGCTTTCACAATACCGTAAACATGCGTTCATAATCATAATGTTTGTGGCTGCAATTATCACACCGCCTGATGTGATGACCCTCATTCTTGTAACCGGACCTCTTTACCTTCTTTACGAACTCAGTATAAAAGTCGTGAAATGTACCCAAAGCAACAAATATCATAACAAATGATGATTGACGCATACCCTTTTTCTTCGTAACTTTGCATCAACAAATCATAATTGTTTAGTATCGTCCGTGACGGATGTAAAGTTTTTTGAGAAAAAGGAGAGAATTGAAGGCGAAACTATGGAGTAATTCATAGCTTCGCCTTCGGCTTTTTATTCTATTGTAATCATCACATGTACGAACTTACTTTATGTTTGTACGTTGTTTGTATGTCCGTAATACGTATGTCTGTGAAAATCTTATCATCTCACACCATGAAAAACAACGACACGCCCACACACGAAATCAATGCTCCCACGATTGCACGCAATGTGATACGCTGGCCGAACAACCAATGAGAAGGCAGCAGTATCAGTATCGGGGTGGTCGCCATGATGGTGGACGCGATGCCTGCTGCTGTATATTGCACTGCTGCTAACGACAGTCCCACACCAAGGAACGGACCGGAAACCAACGTCACGCATAGCGCTGTCATCGCCTTCTTGTCGTGGAGCATACTGCCAAGTGAAGGACGTGCTCCGTGTGCGTGTCGGGCACGGCTCACCATCAGCCAACCCGTATAGCAAATCAGGCCTGCTATACAACGAATCAAATTGCTGGCAAATGGTAAAACGAAACCCATGTCCGACAGCTCTGTTCCCTCTATGTTAGCAGAGAAATGGTCCAGGCCAATCTTGCTCATCACCAGTCCCAGTCCCTGTCCTAAGGCCGCGCCTATGCCCAACAACACGCCCTTCATCGTGACGGGATGACCCGCCTCCGTGCCTTTCTTGTCGGTCACGGCCACGCCGATTCCCAATAGCGTGATCAGCATGGCAAGCAACGTAAACCACGACAACGTCTGGCCGATCATTACCCAGGCGAAAAAAGCGGTGAATGCCGGAGCCAGCGTCATGAACAGCTGACCGAAACGGGAACCGATCACCAAGTAGCTGTTGAACAAACACCAGTCTCCTAAAAAATAGCCGACGAAGCCGCTGAGAAACAGCCATATCCAAGCTTGTCCGCCTGCCATCGTCGGCAACGGATATCCTGTGGAGAAAAAAAGTAATAACGAACATGCCACCAAGGCCAGACTCATCCGCCATATGTTCAAAACCAGCACACCGGTTCGTTTCGTTGCTATTTCGGCTGATAAAGCAGAGGCGGTCCATAAGACCGCCACAATCAATGATATGAATTCTCCCA
>FLNY01002095.1_pt1 | contig 19843 bp, 21 predicted proteins | sample 1140381 | NCBI WGS metagenome assembly FLNY01 (sample SAMEA3878172, study PRJEB12797) | bioreactor metagenome | biome: Moose rumen | place: Sweden | collected 2011-10
GAGCTCACCGCGCCGAAGGTGTTTACCATAACGAGCTGCGAGGCATAGCTGATTGTGCCGTTATCCCTTTTAATATCAAAGGTAACGCTCGTAAATCCGCCCTGCTGCGCGTCCTTAATAACCGAGGACAGCATTACCGAATTGTCAAGCGCTATGCTCGGTATGTATTCCGATACGAAGGAAGTGAGCGCACCCTGCGAAGCTACTTCGGAGGCGTTAAAGTCAACGCTTACCTCCTCCTTTTCGGGAATTCTGTGCCTGATAATCTTCGTATCCGCAATAATAAAGCCCGTTATCACAAGGCAGATGCTTAGAAACACGGTAAGTATTCTTTTGTTCCTTGCTCTCGTTCTTTCAATTTTTATACGGGAGCTGCTCCTGTTTTTATTCATAATCAGTAAGTGAAGCTTTCTTTAGCATTTTCTCTGAGAAGGGCTATCGTATCGGACGGGTTTTCGCTCTTAAATACAGCCGAGCCCGCAACGAATACGTTAGCGCCCGCCTTTGCTGCAATCTTGATTGTCTCGGGGTTAACTCCGCCGTCAACCTCAATATCGCCCTTGTAGCCCATTTCGCGAAGCTTCGTGATTTTTTGCATAACCTCTTCCATAAAGCTCTGACCTCCGAAGCCTGGCTCAACCGTCATAACGAGCACCATCGAGAGCCTGTCAAGATACGGGAATACTGTGTCAATCTCGGTTTTCGGTTTTACTGCGAGCGCCGCCTTCTTGCCGAGCGAAAGTATCTTTTCTATCGTCTTTTTTGTGTCGCTGTCGCTTTCAACATGGAAGCAGATTATATCCGCGCCCGCCTTTGCAAAATCCTCTGCGTAAAAGAGCGGGTCACTTATCATAAGATGAACGTCAAACGGAATATCGCAGACCTTTTTAATCGCCGCCGTAACGGGCGCGCCGATTGAAATATTCGGTACAAAATGACCGTCCATAACGTCAACGTGGATTAAATCCGAAGCGCTTATTTTCTTAAGCTCGCTCTCAAGATTTGCATAATCGCTTGCTAAAATTGACGGTGAAATTTTCATATCCATAGTATACAGTACTCCATATTAAATATATAGTATTTAATTATTATACTATTATAGTTTGAATAAATCAAGCAGTGTATATTTTTACACCGTGTTTGTATATTTATTTGTAAAATTATACATATAATTTGTTGCTTTTAACGTACAATTTGCATAATAATACAAAATTTAGCCAATTTTGTTGCATTTTTATTCATTTGTGATAGAATACAACTACAATGTTTTGGGTAGCATTAACTACACTCGGAGGTAAAGACAATGGCTGAAAAGAAAAAAGAGATTAAAAAGGTAGTGCTCGCGTACTCGGGAGGGCTTGACACCTCGATAATTATCCCGTGGCTAAAGGAAAACTATAACGGCTGCGAGGTTATCGCCGTAAGCGGTAACGTAGGTCAGGGCACAGAGCTTGAGGGGCTTGAGGAAAAGGCGATTAAAACAGGCGCGTCAAAGCTCTATATTGAGGATTTGAACGAGGTATTCGTAAACGATTATATCTTCACCACTCTTAAGGCGGGTGCCGTATATGAAAACCAGTATCTTTTAGGTACCGCGTTTGCGCGTCCGATTATTGCAAAGAGGATTGTTGAGATAGCTAAGGCTGAGGGTGCAGACGCAATCTGTCACGGCTGCACGGGTAAGGGCAACGACCAGGTACGCTTTGAGCTCGCTATAAAAGCCTTTGCTCCCGATATGGAGATAATTGCTCCGTGGCGTATATGGAATATCAGGAGCCGCGAGGAAGAAATTGAATACGCTGAGGCGCATAATATCCCTCTTAAAATAAGCAGGGAAACGAATTATTCAAAGGATAAAAACCTCTGGCACCTTTCACACGAGGGACTCGACCTTGAAAACCCTGAAAACGAGCCAAAGTACGATGAAATACTCGAAATGGGCGTATCGCCCGAAAAGGCTCCCGACAAGGCGACTTATATTACGCTTCATTTTGAAAAGGGCATTCCGACCGCGCTTGACGGCGTTAAAATGGGCGGAGTTGAGCTTATAAAGAAGCTAAATCAGCTCGGCGGTGAAAACGGCTGCGGCATAATCGATATGGTGGAAAACCGCCTCGTAGGTATGAAGAGCCGCGGAGTTTATGAAAATCCGGGCGGCGCAATCCTTTACAAAGCGCACGAAACCCTTGAGCAGCTTTGCCTTGACCGCGAAACTCAGCACTATAAATTCTTAATAGCAAATAAGTTTGCGGAGGTCGTTTATTACGGTCAGTGGTATACTCCACTGCGCGAGGCGCTCTCTGCCTTCGTGGACGAAACGCAGAAAACCGTAACGGGCGACGTTAAGCTTAAGCTTTATAAAGGCAATATAATTAACGTCGGCGTAAGCTCGCCGTATTCGCTTTACAGCGAGGACTTCGCGACCTTTGACGAGGACGAGGTATATAACCACTCCGACGCCGCGGGCTTTATTAACCTTTTCGGTCTGCCGCTTAAGGTAAAGGCAATGCTGGAGGGTAAGTAGGATGCTCTGGACAGGACGCTTTACTAAAGAGCTTGCGAAGGAAACGAACGACTTTAATTCCTCAATCTCCTTTGACTCACGAATGTACGAGGAGGATATAAAAGGTTCGATTGCCCACGCTACGATGCTCGGCGCTACGGGTATTATTGAGCAAAGCGAGGCGGACAAAATCACCGCAGAGCTTGAATCTATTCTTGAGGATATAAAATGCGGCAAGCTTGATATTGATACGAATGCCGAGGACATACACACCTTCGTTGAGGGCGAGCTCACAAAACGCCTCGGCGATACGGGTAAGCGCCTGCATACTGCGCGCTCCCGTAACGACCAGGTAGCGCTTGATATACGCCTTTACCTAAAAAAAGAAATCGACGATATAAGCGGTAAAATAAAAGCGCTTATTACCGTCTTATGCGATAAGGCTGAGGAGAACAAATATACCGTTATGCCCGGCTACACGCATCTTCAGCGCGCACAGCCGATAACCTTTGCTCATCACCTTATGGCATATACTGCCATGCTGCTTCGCGACCTCGAAAGGCTTGAGGGGGCGAAGGGGCGTATGAATTATCTCCCGCTTGGCTCAGGCGCTCTTGCAGGAACCACCTATTCCGTCGACCGTCAGCTCACTGCCTCTTTACTCGGCTTTGACGGCGTTACCCAAAACTCCCTTGACGGCGTGTCGGACAGGGATTTCTGCATAGAGCTTGCCTCAGCCCTCTCGATAATTATGGTTCACCTCTCGCGCTTTTGCGAGGAGATAATTATGTGGTGCTCGTGGGAGTTCAAATTCGTTGAGCTTGACGACGCATTTTCAACGGGCTCGTCTATTATGCCTCAGAAGAAAAACCCCGATATTGCGGAGCTTGTTCGCGGAAAAAGCGGCAGGGTTTTCGGGGATTTAACAACACTGCTTACGGTTATGAAGGGTATTCCCCTCGCCTATAACAAGGATATGCAGGAGGACAAGGAGGCTATCTTCGACGCATTCGATACAGTTAAAATATGCCTCAACGCGTTTACTCCGATGATTGAAACCATGACAGTATTAAAGAACAATATGCGCTTAGCGGCGGCTAAGGGCTTTATCAACGCCACCGACTGCGCGGACTATCTTGTCGGCAAGGGAGTTCCCTTCCGCGACGCTTATAAGGCTACGGGCGAGCTCGTAAAGCTCTGTATTGATAAGGGCTTAACGCTCGAAACGCTCCCTCTTGATGAATACAAAAAGGTCTGCGCGCTTTTTGACGAGGGCGTTTATACTGCGATTAATCTTGATAACTGTACCTTTAACCGCACCTCAGAAGGCGGTTCCTCTCCCGAAAGCGTAAATAAGCAGATTGCATTTGCCAAAGAAAAAATAAACAATTAATTAACGGACGGATTTTCCGTCCGTTTTTCTTTGACAAATCCGCGCAATAGGTATATATTTATTTTATGCGAACGATTAATTTTAACATTGACCGAGACGGTATCAGAATACGCGACTATTTACGCGCCTTCGGTTTCTCCTCCTCGCTTATAAAATCACTTAAGCAGAGCGAAACGGGTATACTCAAAAACGGAGAGCCCGCAAGAACAATTGACCTTATCAATAATGGCGATATTCTTACCGTTAACATTGAAAACAGCGGCAAAATGCCCGTTCCCGTTAAAATGGACGTTGATATTGTTTATGAGGACGAGGATTTTGTAGTTTTTAACAAGCCCCCTAACCTTCCCGTTCACGAAAGTCATACGCACATAGGCGATACGCTCTCTAATTTTGCCGCCTACCACCTTAAAGACGTCGGTGCATTTCGTGCGGTATACAGGCTTGATAACGGAACAAGCGGGCTCGTGCTGGTTGCAAAAAACAAGCTCGTTGCGGCAAAGCTTGCAAGAAAGATAAATAAGGATTATTACGCGGTAGTTAGCGGAATAATGAGCGGCGACGGTACGGTTGATTTACCCATTGCAAGATGCGGCGACAGCATAATTAAGCGAAAGGTCGACGAAAACGGAGAAAGGGCTGTTACTCACTACGAAGTGATTAAGACAATGGAGAATACAACGCTGCTTAAGCTTAATCTTGAAACGGGACGGACTCATCAGATACGCGTTCATATGGCGCATATAGGTCATCCCCTTATCGGCGACACCCTCTACGGCGACTTTTCCGCGCTTATTTCACATCAGGCGCTGCACTGTAAGGATATCTATTTCACCCACCCGGTAACTAATGAGGAAATGCACATAAGCTGTGATTTCCCTGACGATATTAAGAAATTACTATAAGGAGGCGGTTATTTATGCCCGCATTTGCAAGTCACTATCTTTTCCTTGACGAAATGAAGGAAAGAATTGAAAACGAATTCGATTTTAAGCTAAACGAAAAGGTAGCCGGCGTAGGAACGCAGGGTCCCGACATTTTCCTGTTTCACAGGCTCTGGCCGCCCGTGACGATATACAAGGCGCTCTTTTCCGTCGCTTCCCTTATTCATTCGGGCAAGCCCGACGCGCTCTTTGAAGCGTTCGCAAAATACCTTGAAAAAAGCGAAAACAAGGAAGTGGCGAAGTCCTATATCTACGGCTTTATTCTTCACTACGCGCTTGACCGCAACTGCCACCCCTACGTTTACGCTTTTCAGAATCAGATAACCGCAGAAAACGAGCATATTCACTCGCTTGCCGCGCATAATGTAGTTGAACATTCTGTTGATACATATCTTTTATATCACAGAAAGGATATCTATCCCCCGTCGCTTTTCAACCCCGACGAAACCTTTACGAGCGATAAGCAGGAGATTGACGAAATCGCAAGGCTTATGCACTTCGTATTAAAGGAGGCATTCGGCAAGGAGGTTGAGGAGAGCGAAATCGCAAAGGCTGTGACCGATACGGCGAAGCTCCAGGCAACCCTTTCTGACAAGAAGGGTAACGCAACGCGTATTGCGCATACTATTGAAAAACCGCTCGGTCCCGTTATCGGTTATTTTAAGCTTTCAGCCTCAATTAAACCGAGGGACTTGGATTTGGCGGACAAATATGCTAATATAAGGAATAAGGAATGGACCTCACCCTACGATAATATCACCCGCACGGATTCCTTTGAGGAGCTTTTCGAGGCTGCAAAGGACGATGCCGAGGCGCTTATCAGGGGCTTTAACGAAATCTGCGAGGGCAAAAAGACGGGCTACGAGGTCACGGGCAATATTTCTTTCTTAACTGGCATGGAGGTAAAAGACTGATGAAAACTATCCCGAGCTTTCAGATTGACCACGATATTTTAAAAAAAGGTATTTATATCAGCAGGATTGACGACGATATCACCACCTACGATATAAGAATGAAGGAGCCGAACAGGGGCGACTACCTCACAAATTCCGCGCTTCATACTATCGAGCATATCTTTGCGACTTACGTAAGGAATACCGAGTTCGGCGACAATATTATTTATTTCGGCCCTATGGGCTGCCGCACGGGCTTTTACTTCCTCACTCGAAATCTTTCCGACGCGTATTCAATAAACCTTATCAAAGACGGCTTTAAGTACGTCGCTGAATTCTGGGGAAGAATACCCGGCGCTTCGCATAAGGAATGCGGAAACTGCCTTGAGCACAATCTCCCTCAGGCTAAGGAGGAGGCAAAGGAATTCCTCAAGGTTATCGAAAACTGGACTAAGGACGACTTAAAATATCCCGTATCAGAAGAATAAAAATGCGGCATCAACTGTTAGTTGGTGCCTTTTTAACTAAACTCAACCGACGGTGTGTTTACCTTTCTCCCACACCGCGCTATTATGAAACCAGGAGGTGACGGAATGGACCAGGTCAAAATCGGAAAATTCATCGCTGAATGCAGAAAAGAGAATTCGCTCACTCAGGCGCAGCTTGCCGAAATGCTCCGGATTACCGACCGTGCGGTTTCAAAATGGGAAACGGGAAAGTCAATGCCCGACTCCTCGATTATGCTTGAGCTTTGCGAAATACTTAAAATCAACGTAAACGAGCTTTTAAGCGGAGAAAGGATTACTATGGAAAACTATGATAAAAAAGCGGAAGAAAATCTGCTCGAAATGAAAAGGCAGAAGGAGGAGAGCGACAAAAGGCTTTTGAAAACGGAATACGTAATCGGCTATATTGCCTCAATAAGCTTTTTCATTCTGATATTTACGGCGTCGTTTATTGAAATGCCGACGTTTGTAAGAATAATTCTTATCGCTCTCGGTTTCGTATTATTCATTGTCGGAGTATCGTACTGCCTAAGCATAGAGCAGAAGACAGGCTACTATGAATGTCAGAAATGCGGTCATCGTTACGTACCGAAATACAGCAGCGTATTCTTAGCGATGCACGTAAACAGAACGCGCTATATGAAATGCCCGAAATGCCATCAGAAAAGCTGGCAGAAAAAGGTTATCGGCAAAGAGTAAAAAAGGCTCCCCTGTGTAAGGGGAGCTGTCGCATTTATGCGGCTGAGGGGTTATATATCAGATTGCGTTTTATCTGCTAACGCAGGGTTTTTACCGTTCTTTCGAGTTGCAAAAGAACGGTAAAGCCAAGAAAGCAACCAAAGGGGAAGGTCGCTGCGCTTAAATCTCCTTTGGAAACCCCGTTTACGAACGCCGATTGTAAGCACTGCGCCATCGCGTCAAAACGCGCGCACGCACCGCGTTTTGAGGGTGAACATTTACTGCTTTTATTTTTCGTTTATAATCGAATAAACCCTGTTTAAATCCTGTGTATAGTGCCGCTGAGAGATACTCATCACTATCACGTCGCCCTCTTTAAGCTCCGTATCTCCCTTGGGCGTAATCGGGATTTCGTCGCGGTCAATGGACACGATAAGGCAGTGCTTACCCCATTCAATATCCTTAATTCTCATGCCGTCGATTTTGCTCCCGACGGGTATTACGAAGGTCTGAAGCACCTTTTCAACGTCCTTGACGTTAGTCGGAACGTCAGCCTTTTCAACCGCTCTTTCAAAAAGTATTGCATAAAACGGCGCGGTGCCGATAAGATTTGCAACCGCGTAAGAGGTAAGGCTCACCGTCGCAAGCGGAAGCAGGGTTTCCATATTCCCCGTAAGCTCGAATACGAGAATAATGCCCGTGAGCGGTGCCCTTACTATCGACGCGAAAAGTCCTGCCATTCCGAGAATGACGAACTCCTGCCTCAGCTCCGCGTCAAGCCCAAGCACGTCTATTGACACGTCGCCGCAGATTGCGCCGAGGTACGCGCCAAGTATACAAAGCGGATACAGCGTACCGCCGGGCGCTCCGCTTGAAAACGAAAACGCGCCGAAGATAAACTTTGCAACGAGCAGCAGCACGAGCACCTTAAGCTGCGGATTATCGTTCATTAAAAGGCTCGTCATTCTGTGACCGCCGCAGAGCACCTGCGGAAGAAGCAGTCCGACGATACCGCTTATTACGAATACCCCTGCCATTTTTACGGGCTCGGGTATTTTATTTATTTTCTTATAGAGCTTCTGCGCCTTTACCATTACGACGTTGTAGAACACGCCGCAAAGCCCGAGAAGGACGCCGACGATGATTAAAACGGGATAGAACCTAAGCGGAAACGCCTCAGCCTCGTAGTAAAAAATCGGGTCCTGCCCGAAAAATATTTTTGAAATGAAGTCCGCAACGACCGTCGCAACTATACCCATACCGAGTATGGACTTATCAAGCCCGTGATGTATCTCCTCAAAGATAAACATCATGCCTGCAATCGGGGCGTTGAACGCCGCGCTCATTCCCGCGCCTGCGCCGCAGCTCGTCATTCTTATTTCAGACGTGCGGTCGGATTTCGTAAGCCTTGCGGCTCCCTTGCCCGCCATACCTCCAAGCTGTACCGACGGGCCCTCGCGCCCGAGCGAAAGCCCTGCGAATACCGTAACCGTACCGCCTATAAGCTTAGCGAGCGTAACTCTCCACCAGTTCAGCGAAAAGTAGCCCCTGACGTCGCCCGTGGTCTGCGGAATACCAGAGCCCGCTGCGTCCGGCTCCCATTTATTTATATACGATACAAAAACGCCCAGGGCTGCAAGAGCTGCGAGCCAGAGCGTAATTTTAAGCGGACTGCCCTTTATGTACTCAAGTACTCTGTCGAGTCCGCTCTCGGCAAGCGAAAGCAAAAACCTGTAAAGAACGCAAATAAGGCCAGCTGCAACGCCGACCTCGACTCCGCGGATTAAGAGGTAAATGCTTTCAATCCTCTTGTATTCAATTTTCCTGAGAGTCGTCTTTTCCTTGTTTTTCATTTAACGCTCTTATAATTCCCCAACCTTTTTCTTAATTGCCTTTAAAGTCTCGTCCGAGATTACGTGCTCCATTCTGCACGCGTCCTCGCTTGCTGTATCCTTACTTACGCCGAGCTTTAATAGCAGCTCTGTTAATACCGTATGCCTTTCATATATCTTCTTTGCAAGCTCAAGCCCGAAGCTCGTGAGCATTAAATGACCGTTTTCATCAACCGTAAGGTAGCCGTCTCTTTTAAGAAGGCTTACTCCGCGGCTCACGCTCGGCTTTGAAAAGCCCATTTCCTCCGCAACGTCGATTGAGCGTACGTTCTGCTTTTTTTTGCTTAAAAGATATATAGTTTCAAGATACATTTCGCCTGATTCCTGCATAAATCCTACTCCTTGTTTTTTAATCTCGCCTCGAGCCTGTAAATCGGAAAGCCCTTTGACGAAAACTTTTCCTCGTATTCTGTCATTATATTCCCCTCAAAGCCGCTGTTGTGTAAATCAAGGGAAACGTTTGATATTTCAAAGCCGTTTTTTGAAAAGCTCTCTATGGAGTATTCAAAAAAGTGCATATTGTCCGTTTTCTGACAAATCGGCGCGCCCTCCTTTAAAAAGGGCTTGTAGGTATTTAAAAACCGCGCGTTTGTCAGCCTGTGATTTTCATACGTATTCTTCGGGAACGGACAGGAAAAATTAAGGAATATTGCCTCAACGCTGTTTTCGGGAATGTAGCTTTGAAGATATTCCGCGGCGCTGCATAAAAACTTTACGTTTTTCAGTCCCTTATCCATCGCCTTTTCACAGCCCGCAACTATTACGTCGCTAACCTTTTCAACGCAGAGAATATTCTTATCGGGGTTCTCTTTGGCAAAGGTTACCGCAAACTGTCCCTTCCCGCCGCCTACCTCAAGGTACACGGGCTTTGAGTTACCGAAAAGCGCTTCAAAATCTATAAGGTGCCTTTCGTTTTTCGCGTCCTCGAAGTTCTTGCTTTCGTTTCTGAGTATCAAGAGATAATCCTTTACCGCCTCAAGCCTTGACTCAAGGTTCTTTTTATGTCTCATTCTCATTTTATATATACTCCAAAACCTGAATAATATCGGTTATTACGGGAACATTAGGTCTTAAGTCAACGCCCTCGAACCAGCCGAAATTCATTCTTATTGCCTTCATGCCCGCGCTGAGCGCGCCCTGAATATCGTTAATCGGGTGGTCGCCGACGTATACGCACTCCTCGGGCTTTAAGCCGAGCCTTTCAGCCGCGATTTCGTATATACGCGGATCGGGCTTATGTATTCCTATATCGCCGCTTACAAGAAGCATATCAATATACGGCATAAGCCCGCTCTGCTGCATTTTATGATTCTGAAGATACGCGGGACCGTTCGTGATAACGCCCGTAATATATTCCCTCTTTTTCAGCTCCTTAAGAAGCGGCTCTGAGTTCGGGAATACGACGTTGTGATTGCCGAAGGTGTAGTCGTAGTGGTGCGCAAGCTCCTCGGCGGGCGGAGCGTCCTTCCATTCCCACGAGTCAATTAAGCCTTGATACCACTTAACCCTGTCGACGTAGCCTCCGTTACCCGTAACGCGCATTTCCTCGCGCATTTTTTCAAGCCTTTCGCCCTTTATTTCGGGAAGATAAAGCTCAAAAAAGGCGTCCATATAATGCTCAAACGCCTCAGTTCTGTCCTGTAAGGTTTCGTCAAAGTCAAATAATACTGCTTTTATCATTCTCAATCTGCCTTTTAAGCTCCTCAACGGATTTAAAAAGCCTTTCCTCTCTAATATATCTTAAAAGCTCAATCCTTACGGTTTTCCCGTAAAGGTCGTTTTCGTAGTCAATTATATGCGTTTCGGCAATCGGCGTATCAAGACGGAAGCTCGGACGTATTCCGATATTAGTAACCGAACGGTACATTTTTCCGTCAAGCTCCGTATTACTCTCGTAAACGCCGTATTTCGGTACGCAAAGTCCTTCGGGCAGCTTCTGATTAATAGTTGCAAAGCCGAGCTTTTTTCCCCTGCCGTCGCCCCTGATAACCTCGTTTTCAAAGGTGAAATTATAGCCGAGCATGGCGTTAGCCTTTTCTGCCTCGCCGTCCCTTATACACTGTCTTATTCTCGTGGAGCTTATAGGCTCGCCCTCAAAGTCAAGGTGCTCAAGTATTCTTACCCATATGCCCTTGCTTTCAAGGTATTCCCTGAGGTTGAGCGCAGACCACATCGCGTCCTTACCGAAACGAAAATTAAACCCGCAAAGCAGTATGCCCGCGTTAAATTCTCCGATAAGCACGTCCTCGATAAAATCGACAGCCGTCATATTTTTAATTTTTTCAAAGTCCGCGAAAACGGTATTCGGATATCTCTTTTCAAAAATACTTTTCTGAAGCAGAGAAAACTGATTGTTTACGCAGAATATTGTCGCATTTTCAGCGCCCGTAACAACGGTTTTATGCGCAAGGTGCATACCGTCAAAATCGCCGAGCGCTACTGCATTCCTTTTATTTTCCATACGTTTATCACACGGGAAGTATTTTTATAACTCTAAGCTCCGTCCCGTCGTTTTCACCAAGCCCGAGGAAAGCACCGCTTTCGGAATAAACGGTCGCCTCAGTGCTCGGCTTCGGAGCATTTTTAATTCGTTCAATATAAAGATTACCGCCGTTTGAAAAGCGCTTTGCCTGCGCAGCGCTTACATAAACCCTCGGGTAATCCTTATATATTTCTTCAAGGCTTATAACTAAGTCGTCAAAGCCCTCGCCGCAGTCCCTGCGCCTTTGCAGCTCGTCAAGAGTTACGCAATTTTCAAGGGTAAAGCCCGTAGCCTCGGTTCGCCTGAGTTTAGTCATAACCGCGCCGCAGCCGAGCCTTTTGCCTATATCGTCAATAAGCGAGCGGATATAAGTACCCTTAGAGCAGAGCACGTCTATCTCGTATTCGCCGTTTTTGCTGCCGAGGTACTCAAGCCTTTTAATTTCAACCTCGCAGAGCTCTCGCTCAATTTCAACGCCCTGCCTTGCAAGCTCGTAAAGCCTCGTACCGTCAACGCTCTTTGCGCTGTACATCGGCGGAAGCTGGCTTATTTTTCCTTTAAATTCTTCAAGAACGCTTTTTAGCTCCTCCTCGGTTACGTCAGCCTTGCACTCGCTGAGGGTTTTACCCGTAATATCGAGCGTGTCGGTAGTTTTTCCGAATATAAAGGAAGCCCTGTATCCCTTGTCGCTTTCGGGCAGGAAATTTAAAAATTTTGTTGCGCTCCCGAGCATAATCGGAAGAACGCCCGTAGCCATGGGGTCAAGCGTACCCGTGTGGCCGAGCTTTTTGATTTTCGTAATTCCTCTGACCTTAGCGACAACGCAGAAGGAGGTTACCCCCTCGGGCTTGTCAATACAAATTATTCCGTTCATTTCAGAAATTCTTCACATTTTTCAAGGAGCATTGCCTTCGCTTCTTCCACGCCGCAGTCGAATTTGCACGCCGCCGCCTGCTTGTGACCGCCGCCGCCGAAGAGCGCCGCAAGCTTGGACGCGTCAACGCTCTCGTAGGTTCTCAGCGAGCACTTGCATTTACCGTCAGCCTTTTCTCGTATGGTGAGTCCTATTTCAACGCCCTCTTGCTGACGCGACAGCGGAGCTATCGCCTCGGTTTCCTGCTCGCTCGAGCCTGACTTACGGTACATATCCTGGGTTATCGTGATTACGCAGATTCTGTCCCTGCTGTAAAACTCCATACCCTCAATAGCCATTCTCTCAAGCGCTGCGTAGGTCTTGGTCTTTGTCTCGAACATAACACGGTTTATAATACCGTTATTCGCGCCGAGGTCGATAAGCTCAGCAGCCGCGCGGTAGGTGTTCGAGGTCGTGCTTGCATATCTGAAGCAGCCCGTATCCGTAGTAAGCCCTGTATAAAGACAGTCGGCTATATGCCTGTCAATCTTCACTCTGAGCGCCTTTATAACCTTGAATACGGTCTCCGCCGCAGCCGCAGCGTCCGCGTTAAGCAGAAGGTAGGTTGCATACTCGGAGTTGCTCGGATGATGGTCAATACAAAGGTCGATTTTGCCGCTGTAAACGTCCGCTAAATCGCCGAGGAGATTTTCCGTCGCAACGTCAACCGCAACGATATAATCCTCGTCAAATTCGGGAATATCCATACCCTCGTAGAGATACGCATACTTCGCGGGGATTTCGTCGGCGCAGATTGCCCTCGCCTTTTTACCCATTTTGAGCAGCGCGCGGCAAAGCCCGAACCCGCAGCCGAGCGTATCGCCGTCGGGGTGAGCGTGCATAAGGATAAGAATATTGTCCTTATCCCTCAGTATTTTCGCGCATTTTTCAACATTAATCTTCGTCATTTTCTTCCTCTGAAAGCTGAATGTTTTTCAGCTTGTTAAAAAGCTCGAAGCCCTTTTCAATCGAGTCGTCGGCAATGAATTTAAGCTCAGGTACCTTCCTTAAGTGGAGCGAGGAGCCGAGGCGCTTTCTGATAAAGCCGCTTGCGGACTTAAGTCCCTTGACGCTCTCCTTCGCCGCCTCGATACCCTCTACCGCGCTTACGTAAACCTTGCAGTAGCTTAAATCGTTGCTTACGTCAACCTTGACAACGGTGAGCATTTCGTTCACTCTCGGGTCCTTGACCTCGCGCAGTATGTGAACGAGCTCGCGCTTAATGTCCTCGGTAATTCTGTCTATTCTGTATCCTGCCATTTTATCAGTCCCTATACTCTTCTACAATATAGCATTCGAATACGTCGCCCTTCTGGATATCGTCGAAATCCTTGAGCGAGATACCGCATTCGTAACCTGAGGATACCTCTTTTACCTCGTCCTTGAAGCGCTTGAGGTTAGCCATCTCAACGTCCGCAATCTGCTTACCGTCTCTGATAACCCTTACCTTGCCGTTTCTCTTGATATTACCCGAGGTAACGATGGAGCCCGCGATAGTACCCGCCGAGGAAATCTTATAAACCTCGCGTACTTCGGCAGTACCCGTATCAACGTCGCGGTATTTCGGCGCTCTCATTCCGCGCATAGCGTTTTCAATATCCTCGATTGCGTCGTAAATAATGTCGTAGGTTTTGATTTCGATTCCGTCGCGCTTAGCGCTTTCCTCAGCAACGGGGTCAACGCTCGTGGCAAAGCCAACGATAATCGCGTTGGAAGCGTTAGCGAGCATAACGTCGCTCTCGTTTACGATACCTACGCCGCCGTGGATAATCTTAACCCTTACCTCGTCGTTTTCAATCTTGAGAAGCGACTGCTTAACCGCCTCAACGGAGCCCTGAACGTCAGCCTTAACGATTATGTTAAGCTCCTTCATTTCGCCCTCCTGAAGCGTGTCGAAGAGAGTATCGAGCGTAACCTTCTGGAACGCCTTGAATTCCTCCTCCTTAGCCTGTTCCTTACGCTGCTCAACGAGCTGGCGCGCAAGCTTTTCGTCGGATACGGCATTGAATAAGTCGCCGCTCATCGGCGCCGCGTCAAGTCCCATTATCTCAACAGGAACGGACGGTCCCGCCTCGTTGAGCTTTCTGCCTCTGTAATCGGTCATTGCCCTTACCCTGCCGACTGCGGTACCAGCGATAATGACGTCGCCTGATTTAAGAGTACCGTTCTGTACGAGAAGGGTTGCGATAGGTCCTCTGCCCTTGTCAAGCTTAGCCTCGATTACGACGCCCTTAGCGCTCCTGTCCGGGTTAGCCTTAAGCTCGCACATCTCAGCAACGAGGTTAATCGTTTCAAGGAGCTTGTCGATACCCATTTTTGTCTTTGCGGAAACGGGAATGCAGATTACGCTGCCGCCCCATTCCTCAGGCACGAGCTCGTGCTCGGTGAGCTGCTGCATAATTCTGTCGGGGTTTGCGCCCTCTTTATCCATCTTGTTGATTGCAACTATAATTTCAACGCCCGCAGCCTTTGCGTGGTTTATAGCTTCGATAGTCTGCGGCATAATACCGTCGTCGGCTGCAACAACGAGCACGGCAATATCGGTTGCCATTGCTCCCCTTGCACGCATTGCGGTAAACGCAGCGTGACCGGGAGTATCAAGGAAGGTTATCATAGAGCCGTCGTCGGTCTTAACCTGGTATGCACCGATAGCCTGTGTGATACCGCCCGCCTCGGTAGAGGTTACGTCGGTATTCCTGATTGCGTCGAGGATTGAGGTCTTACCGTGGTCAACGTGACCCATAACGCATACAACGGGACAGCGTGTTACCGCGTTCTCGTCGTTCTCGTCGTCCTCTTCGATAATTCTTTCCTCAATGGAAACTACAACCTCTTTTTCAACCTTTGCGCCAAGCTCGGTTCCAACGATTTCAGCGGTATCGTAGTCGATAACCTCGTTAACGCCCACCATCATACCGAGCTTCATTAATTCCTTGATAACCTCGGTTGCGGTCATACGGAGAAGGGAGGCAAGCTCGCCGACCGTAATTTCCTCGGGTACGGAAATCTTAATCTGCTGCTTCTTTCTCTGCTCTGCAATTCTTGCAAGACGCTGAGCCTCGGTCTCTTTCTTACGGGAGATAGGCTTCTTCTTTCTGTACTGCTTGCTCTTCTGGTTGAGCTTCTGCTTTTTCTGGTTGTCGTTGTAATTGCTTGCGGGCGCAATATCCTCGTACTTCTGGTTGTACTTTTCAAGGTCAACCGTATTTACGCGGGTATCAATTCTTCTCGCCTCGCCCTTTGTCCTTGCCTGCGGAGCCTGGGTAGCCTTCTTCTTAGCCTTTTCCTCAGCCCTCTTTGCAGCCTGCTCAGCCATCTGAAGAATCGCCGCCTGTGACTGATGCTTCTTGCTCTTTGAGTCGGTTGCCTTCGGCTTAGCCTCTTTCTTAACTGCCTCCTTCTTCTCCTTCGCCTCCTCGGGCTTTCTGGAATTGAAGTACGGCTCAAGCGAGTCCATATTATTCTCTTTGGTAACGACATCAAAGATTATATTGAGTTCGTCCTCGGTGAGAACGGTATTAGCCTTTTTAGCAGGTCCGCCGATATGCTGTGAAAGCAATTCAATCAGTGCTTTATTCTGTTTTCCGAAATCTTTAGCAAGGTCGGAAACCTTTATTTTAATCACCATACGCGTTTTCCTCCTGTTGTGTAAGTTCAAGTATTCTGAGTACAAAATTAATATCGTTTACCGAAATAACCCCCGCCCTGTAACCGAGCATAAAGTGAATTTCGTCCATCGTTTCTCCTATGACTCTGATTTTTACGTCTTTGCAGTATCTTTCAGCCTCGTTTTCAATCTCCTTGCGTAAGCGTTCGGAGGTATCGGAGGTGAAAAGTATAAGCTTCGACTTTTTCTTTTTCACGGCTTCAAGCACCGTATCGTGCCCCATCGAGAGTCTGCCCGCCCTTCTTGCGAGCCCGAGAAGCGAAATATATTTACTCTGCATTCCTGATTTCTTCTTCCATTCTTTCGTAAATCGTATCGTCAATACTGAGCGAGAAGACACGTTCAAAGGCTTTCTTTTTTCTTGCCTTTTTTAAACATTCGGGGTTTTTACAAACGTATGCTCCCCTGCCTGCAGCCTTGCCCGTTAAGTCAAGGCTTATCTCTCCCTCAGGTGATTTAACAACACGAACAAGAGTTCTTTTATCAAACATCTCTCCGCAGCCCGTGCACATACGAAGAGGTACCTTCTTCGTTTTCATTCATTAACCCTCGTAGAATCCCGATTCGGGCTTTATATCTATCTTCCAGCCTGTGAGCTTGGCGGCAAGGCGTACATTCTGTCCCTTGTTGCCGATAGCCAGCGAAAGCTGTCCGTCGGGAACCGTAGCCCTACAGGACTTGGCGCCCTCGTCGAGTATTTCAACCTCGCATACGTCGGACGGAGCAAGCGCCGCCGCAACGAATTCAGCGGGGTCGTCGCTGTATTTAACGATATCGATTTTCTCGCCGCCGAGAGCGTCAACTATGTTTGAAACCCTCTGTCCTCTCGGACCTATGCAGGCGCCTACGGGGTCAACGTCCTCGTCCTTTGAAAGCACGGCGATCTTCGTTCTCGAGCCTGCCTCACGGGATACGGACTTAATCTCGATAGTACCGTCGAAAATCTCGGGAACCTCGGTTTCAAATAAACGCCTTACGAGCCCAGGGTGAGTCCTTGAAATCATAATCTTCGGACCCTTCGTGCCCTCCTTTACGTCAACGACGAAAATCTTAATGCTGTCGCCCGCTCTGAGCACCTCTCCGGGTACCTGCTCAGCCTTCGGAAGCATAGCCTCGTTCTTGCCGATTTCAAGGGTTGCGTTGCCCGTTACGGGGTCAACGTTCGATACCTTAGCAGAAAGGAGCTCCTGGTTCTTGCTCTGGAATTCACGGAGCATCTTTCCTCTTTCAGCCTCGCGTATACCCTGACGGATAACGTGCTTTGCGGTCTGAGCGACGATTCTGCCTAAATTCTTGGTCTTAATCGGGATATCTATGGTCTTGCCGACCTTCGCGCTCTTGCGGATAAGCTGAGCCTGCTCGAGCGTTAAGTCAGTATCGGGGTCTTCGATTTCCTCAACCACGTTTTTACGCGCGTAAACCTTTATTTTCTGCTTTTCGGGGTCGATATCGCAGTGTACGATGTCCTTGCCGTTGTAATCGTGCTTAGCCGCAACTACGATAGCGCCCGAGATTTTTTCATAGAGGTATTCAGCGGGAATACCCTTTTCCTCTTCAAGAAGCTTTACTGCCTCAAAAAATTCCTTACTCATTTTTCCGGTTTCCTCCAATCGTATTTATATGAAATCGTTAATATCAAAATCGTCGAGCCTGACGGAGCTTGTATCCCTCTTATCAAAGGTAGCCTCTTTTCCGTCCTTAAGCCTGAGCGTTATTGTCTTGTTTTCATACGCCGTAAGCGTTCCGTTAAAATCGCGAACGCCGTCAACGGGGCGTATCGTCCTGAGCATTACGGGAGAGCCGATATATTTTAAGAAATGCTCCTCCCTCGTAAGCTCGCGTTCAACGCCGGGCGAGCTAATTTCAAGCATATAGTTCTGTTTAATCGGGTCAGCCTCGTCAAGCGGCTTTGAAACCGCGTGGGTTAAATCAACGCAGTCGTCGATATTAACTCCGCCCTCCTTGTCGATAAAAACTCTGAGGTACCAGTCCGCGCCCTCCTTTTTAAAGGTCACGTCCCAGATTTCGAGCCCGAGCTCGTCGGCATAGGGCTTTATGATTTCCTCAACCCTCTGCACAGTCGTCTGCTTTGCCAAGTTATCACCTCTTATTACAACAAAAGAAGCGGACCGCCTTGGTCCACCTCACTAAGTTTGTATTCGTACGCTCTATATATTATATAATTAATTTTAATTTGTCAAGCATTTTTTAAAATAATTTTCTTGTAATTGCATACGCTTTATGTTAGAATACACGGAGTATGGGAGGGATTATATATGATTTCTGCTAATAATATATCGGTTCAGTTCGGCGGACGTACTCTTTTTGAGCACGTAAACGTAGTGTTTTCACACGGTAACTGCTACGGCATTATCGGCGCTAACGGCGCGGGAAAATCCACCTTTTTAAAGGTGCTTTCGGGCGACCTTGAGCCAAGCAGGGGCGAGATAAGCATTACCCCGGGCGAGAGGCTTTCCGTGCTTAAGCAGGACCATTTCGCATATGACGAATACGACGTCGTAAGGACCGTCCTTATGGGTAATCCGCGCCTTATTGAGATAATGGAGGAGAAGGACGCGCTTTATATGAAGCCCGATTTTTCCGAGGAGGACGGCGTAAAGGCGGGCGAGCTTGAGGCTGAATTCGCAGACCTTGACGGCTGGACTGCCGAGAGCGACGCGGAGTTTATGCTCAACAAGCTCGGCGTTACCGATGAGTACCATTATATGAAAATGGCGGAGCTCCCCTCCGATTTAAAGGTTAAGGTGCTGCTTGCTCAGGCGCTTTTCGGAAATCCCGATATTCTGCTCCTCGATGAGCCGACGAACCACCTTGACCTTGCTGCAATAAGCTGGCTTGAAAACTTCCTGCTCGATTTTGAAAATACCGTTATCGTAGTATCGCACGACAGGCATTTCTTAAATAAGGTCTGCACCCATATCTGCGACGTTGACTACGGCAAGATTACTCTTTATACGGGTAACTACGACTTCTGGTACGAATATACCCAGATGCGTCAGCGCCAGATGCGCGACCAGAACAAGAAGAACGAGCAGAAAATCAAGGAACTTCAGGACTTCATCAACCGCTTCTCCGCAAACGCCGCAAAATCAAAGCAGGCGACCAGCAGAAAGAAGCAGCTTGACGCGCTTGAAATGTTCGAGATGCCCGTATCCTCGAGGCGCTTCCCCTACGTTGACTTCAAGCCGAACCGCGAATGCGGAAACGATTTGCTGAGGGTTGACCATCTCTCAAAAACCATCGGCGACCGTAAGGTGCTCGACGATATTTCCTTCGTTATTCACCCGAGGGAAAAGGTTGCCTTCGTAGGCTCGGACGCAGTAGCAAAGACCACGCTTTTTAAGATTGTAATGGGCGAGCTTGAGCCCGACGAGGGCTCGTACAAATGGGGCGTTACGACCTCTCAGAGCTACTTCCCGAGCGACAATAGCTCATACTTCGACGGTAACGATATGAACCTCGTTGACTGGCTGAGGCAGTACACCGACGCTACACAGCAGCACGAGAGCGATATACGCACCTGGCTCGGCAGAATGTTATTCTCGGGCGACGAGGCGCTTAAAATCTGTAACGTTTTATCGGGCGGCGAGAGAGTACGCTGCATGCTTTGTAAAATGATGGTGTCGGGCGCTAACGTACTCGTTTTCGATGAGCCGACAAACCACCTTGACCTTGAGTCAATCACCGCGCTCAACGACGGCTTAATCCGCTATCCCGAGACGGTGCTCTTTACCTCGCACGACCACCAGTTCGTACAGACGGTCGCCGACAGAATTATAGAGGTTTCGGGCGATAAGTACGTTGACCGCAAGGGCAGCTACGACGAATTCCTCTCAATCTTCGACGAGGAACAGCTCAGAAAATATTAAAAAGACCGCTTACGCGGTCTTTTTATTATGCCTTTATTTCAATTTCGGGCTTGAAGCACGGCATATACGAGAGCTTAAAGAG
>FLNY01001763.1_pt1 | contig 19825 bp, 15 predicted proteins | sample 1140381 | NCBI WGS metagenome assembly FLNY01 (sample SAMEA3878172, study PRJEB12797) | bioreactor metagenome | biome: Moose rumen | place: Sweden | collected 2011-10
TAGTGCTTGCAGATGATAGTGGTCTCGAGATAGATGCACTGAATAAAGAGCCCGGCATATACTCTGCCAGATATTTGGGGGAGGACACATCCTATGATGTTAAAAATGCTAATTTGATTGAGCGACTTGCAGGTGTAGAAAAAGATAAAAGAAGTGCTAGATTTGTCTGTGCTGTGTCAGCTGTTTTTCCAGACAAGACTGAGGCTGTGGTACGTGGTACTATAGAAGGCTATATAGGATATGCTCCTATGGGGATAAATGGTTTTGGCTATGACCCTATTTTTTATCTGTGGGATAAGGATGTGAGTACTGCAAGCATGTCTCCGGAGGAGAAAAATGCCATCAGCCACAGGGGCAAGGCACTTAGAATGATAAAGGAAGAAATAATAAAGCATGAAAATATTAGTTGTTAGTGATACACATGGAAGATCTGAAAATCTCAGGGATGTTATCAATATAGAAAAACCGGATATTATATATCACTTAGGCGACGGTCAGGGAGTAGAAGAAGATATATGGATGATGTCCCAGGCTCCCACAGAATGTGTCTGCGGAAACTGTGATTGGGGAGTCAATCTTCCAAAGGAATTGGTCTTAGAAGTGGGCAAACACGTGATTTTATTGACTCACGGACATTATTACGGAGTCAACTATGGATATGATGAGATAGCTGCGGCTGCCAAGAAAAAGGGATGCGACATAGTACTGTACGGTCATACCCATGTTCCTACGATAGATCATTACGAAGGTCTTATAATAGCAAATCCCGGAAGTATTTCTTATCCTAGGCAACAATCCAGAGAACACACTTATATGACAATTTTAGTGGATAATGAAGGTGAGTTTAAAATGGATTTGCATTCGTTAGAGGAATACGACAGGACCCATGGAAATTAGAATTGTTATAACAGGGCCGGATACGCCCAAGGAATATGTATTGATGTCAGATGAGCCCATTAGCTTTGTGGAAGCTATGAAGCAATTGGGGCTCAGCTTTTATCGCCCTTGTGGTGGCATGGTGAGATGCTTCAGTTGTGCCATAAAGTTTGCTTATGGGGCACCTTCTATCACATCTTACGATGAGAAGGGGCTGGATTTTTCTGATATTCGTGCCGGATGGCGCATAGGCTGCAAATGTGTCATTACCCGAAGTTGTAAGATAGAGGTGCCGGCATCCCTTGCGGCAGAAATTACTTCTGTACTTGCTGACGAAGTAGCAAATGACGCTGAGATAGATAAAGAAAATATAGCTATCGCGGTAGATATAGGCTCTACTACTATAGCGGTGGCTATAGTGGATATTCATACGGGCACCATATTAAAGCAGAGAAATATTACTAATTCTCAGCTTAAGTATGGTGCTGATGTTATGTCTAGAATCAAGGCTGCTATTGATGGCGAGGGTAGCGCGTTAAAAAATTGTGTTGCCGAAGATTTGCACAGGTTGGGGGAGGAGATTATCGGAGAAGATTTCCTTACTCACAAAGTGATTTTTGCGGGCAATACAGTAATGACTCACCTGATGCTTGGATATCCTGTGGATGGCATGGCACAGTATCCTTTTGTTCCTTATACCCTAGGTCCTGTCAAATTTGTGGAAAAAGGTCGCAATATTTTCTTCATGCCGTCGATAAGTGCTTTCGTAGGCGGGGATATTGTATCGGGACTTTTCTTCTTGAAAAAGAAGGGAGAAAAAGACGGCAGAGTAGATGATAAATTCCTTTTGGTAGATCTGGGGACCAATGCGGAACTGGTTTTGTATGATGGCGAAAAATACTGGTGTACTTCAGCTTCTGCGGGACCGGCTTTGGAAGGGGCCAGCCTGAGCTGTGGAGTCGCTTCGGTTAGAGGCGCAATCAACCATGTGAGTATAAGTGGCGAAAAATGCAACTATACCACTATTGGCGGAGAGGCACCGATAGGTATTTGTGGAAGTGGTATTATTGATCTGGTATATGAGCTTTACCGTAATAAAATAATTGATGATGGTGGACTTTTGAATGATAGATACTCTGACGGCTATCCCGTTACCAAAGACATCATTTTGACGGGCGAAGATATCCAAAAGGTGCTTCTTGCAAAGTCTGCAATTTTCTCCGCTGCCCAAGTGTTAATTGATAGGGCAGGCATGTCAATTGATAGCATTGATCACCTGTATGTATCAGGTGGACTCGGAGCGACAGCCAGTGTCTGGGCGGTATCAGGAATAGGTCTTTTACATAAGGGATTGATTTCCAAATTTGAAGCGGTCGGAAATAGTTCACTGCTTGGTGCTATTCAATATATTCTCCATGAAAATGAAGAAGAACTGGCAGACATAAGGTCCAAAGCAGAGGTGGTGATTTTGGGTAATGAACCGGAGTTTGAAACTCTATTTTTGGAAAATCTGAGAATATAAGAAAAGGGGTAATATAATGAATAAGAAAGAAGTAAATGAAATTAAGCGCAGGTTTAAAAAGGATTCCTGCAATTTTGATAAAATGGTGGGCTGTTATGTTGATGCCAACAAAGAGATGGTGCTCACCTTCAAGGAGACTTTCCTTAATCTTGAAGATGAAGAATTTCATAAGTATTTGGAGATTGCCAACAAGGCACTATCAGGCACCATAGGCAACAATCTCCTGGAACTTCCTTTTGCGCAGGAGTCGGAGATAGAGGGCAGCGGACATGATTTACTTATGAGACTTCGTGAGACACGTCTTCAGGATGAAAAACTACTTATCGAATATTACAATCGCATCATTGAGTCCTATGATTATGTAGGCAATTTTTTGATTCTTTTGTATCATGACACCTACGATATACCGATGAAGACTACAGATGAGCTGACACTTGATGAGTCTGAAGAAGTATATGATTACATTATCTGTGCCATTTGTCCTGTCCAGCTATCTAAGCCTGGGCTTGGATACCGTGAGGCAGAAAACCGTATTGGCGCCAGAGATCGTGATTGGGTAGTAGGACCTGTGGATACCGCATTTACGTTTCCGGCTTTTACTGAGCGCACCACAGACCTCCATGCTTGCCTGGCTTACACCAAAAATACAAAAGAGCCTCACGTGGAGTTTTGGGAAAACTGTATTGGATGCGGCACCAAAAAGACATCTACACAGAAGAAAAATGCTTTCAACAATATGCTGAACCAGGCCCTAGGTGAAGAGACGGATGAGACCTTGGAGACTAAGCTTGATATACAGCAGAATCTCTCTGATTTTATTACCGTGGAGACTGAGCGCTTAGGGGAAGATGAGCCTATTATTTTAGAGCCACAGGACGTGGCCAATATCTTGACAGATTCAGGTCTTTCAGATGTAAAAGTTGAAAAAATACAGACAAACTTTGAAAATTATTTTGAGGAGCAGCTTCCTTTGGCTGAGGAAATTTTAGATGAAAAAGCTCTTAAAAATAACGAACTTAGAGTGGAGAAAAATGTGCTGAAGGAAAGAGTTGTGGACCTGACAAAACAGCTCAAGGAAGTAGGCGGAGTTACTGAAGATGGCAAGCAGGCTGACATAGTGGTGAAGGTGTCAGAAGAGAAAGCAGCCGATGTGACTACTGCTTACGTAGATGGCAAAAAATGCCTCTGTGTACCTATTGAGCCGGATGACCTATTGGTCCTCAATGGAGAGCAGATATAAAGGCTGCTGTAACACTTTAGGCCAAGAAGGGCTTCTGCAAGTGTAGTATACAATATGACTGGTTGTTGATATACGCAAGCGTAAGAAAGGGAAGTATATGAGGGAAAAATTTGTTACCAGAATTGCTGCTTTTTTCTATATTGCACTGGTAGTGTTTTGCGTATTTATTGGTTTTCATTACTCAAATGATAGTAGTGATTATTTTGGTGAAAGCTTTTACTCATTCAATGAGGGGTGGACTGTAGATAACAGTGCGATATCTTTTCCTTACGGCGAAAGCGAAGCTCATTTTGTGATGAAAAATGTGCTGCCGACTGTTTATAGTGATCAGATTCTGATTATGAGGGCATATTATGATAACTATACTGTTTATTTGGATGGAAATGAGATAGAAAGCTCCGTAGAAAACTCTTTTATGGGGAAGAATACCGATGCAGGCAAAAAGGAGATTTGGATTCCATTAAATACAGACTATTCGGGAAAAGAAATAACTATTGATATTACAATGCAAGCCGAATTGTATGGAGCGTCTGTTTCGGAGGCATTTATCAGTACAAGATCCGAATATGCGGTTAGAATAGTAAAAGCTAATATACCATCCATGTTGGTATATGCTGCTTTTACTATGACGGGCATTATTGAGATTGTCTTAGCAGGTTTTTATTCGCAGAGATTTATAGAAAAAAGACGAAGAAGATTGTTTGATGCATTATTTTATGCAGGCTTCTTTTCAGTTGCAGCAGCGCAATGGATTATAAATGATTGCAGATTACCGTTTATAATATTTGGACATATCGTCGGATATTCGATTCTTACTATTATAGTGTTTCTGCTTATGCCAATCCTTTTCTTGAAAATGCAACGATGCTTGTATTATAGGAATTATCCTTTAGATTACACAATAGATGGAATTATCACTATAGGATGTTTTGGAGGGATGTTCTTAGCGCTCATCGGAATAGTCGAATGGGGCGATTTGGTGTATGTTGCTCAAGTGTCGGCGCTGATTGTATTGTTCTTAGTAGGATATTATTCAATCATTGATATTGTAAAAAGAGGTACGGCTAATAGTGACAGAAGCGTAAGCTACGCCAATATCACATTTATTCTGCTGGCTATTCTTTCGCTTGTTTTGTATATCAATAGCATTTTGTCAAATTATATGGATGTCTTCATATTGGATTTGTGTTTGTACGTATTTGTTCAAGTGGGCATTATATATAGGCGTATCGATAAGAGTATTAAGGAAGAGCAGGAACTTATCAAAACGAAAGCCTATGCTTTTTCTGATGAGCTTACCAAATTAGGTAATAGAAGAAAATTCTATCATATTATTGATGAGCTGGAAGAACAGGTGCTGCCGGAAGACTTTACAATAATAATGGTTGATACCAACAGACTTAAGTTTTTCAATGATACCAAGGGACACGAAGCAGGAGATGAGGTAATCATTGGTACGGCAGAATGCCTAAAGGAGGCCTTCTCGGATTTTGAATCTGCAAATATATGTCGTATTGGCGGGGACGAATTTGCAATTTCCCTAGTAGCCGCTAAGGACCAGGTGGAAGCTGCTATAGAAGAGTTCAAAAAAGAACTTTCAGGTTGGAAGGGAAAGTATGTCAATAATCTTTCTGCTGCTGTAGGTTATGCTGCATATAGGGATTATTCTGATAAGTCTATAGTGGGCCTGCAATCTCTGGCTGATGAAAGAATGTATGCGGATAAGAAGAAGTATTATGAAGATAGTGGAAATGATAGGAGACATTAATTTTATGGAGTCTTAGATTCAAAATCCCAGTATAAAAATTTTAATAAAAATTTAATTTTCCTCTTTACATCACTAAAGTAATATATTATATTTTATACATCAGTGCAATGAAGCGCTAAATTGTTAAAGCGCCATTGCATTTTTTTTCTAAAATTAAGGAGGAGAATTGATATGAAAAAAAGAATTCTATCATTTGTTCTTGCGGCAGTTATGGCTGTGGGAATGGCTGGTTGTGGTAGTTCAGACGAAACAACAGCTACAGGTTCTAGTAGTACTGCTTCAGCATCTACAGACCTAAACGTCATGATTGAAACAGCTGTAGAATCACTCGATCCACAGCAGGCAACAGACGGAACATCATTCGAAGTAATTGCAGATTACACTGACGGACTTATGCAGATGGACTCAGAGGGTAATGCTGTAAATGCAATCGCAGAAAGCTATGAGGTATCAGAAGACGGATGTACATATACATTCAAGCTTCGTGAAGATGCAAAATGGAGCAATGGTACTGACGTAACTGCAGCAGATTTCGTATTTGCTTGGCAGAGAGCTGTTGACCCTGAGGTTGCTTCAGAGTACTCATATATGCTTAGCGATATAGGACAGGTTGTAAATGCTGCTGAAATCATAGCAGGAGAAAAGGATAAGAGCGAATTAGGGGTTACTGCTGTTGATGAGCACACTCTTGAGGTTCAGTTAAATGTTCCCGTTTCATACTTCCTTTCACTTATGTATTTCCCAACTTTCTATCCGGTTAATGAAGAGTTTTTCAATTCTTGTGGAGATACATTTGGAACAAGTCCTGAGACAACACTTTCAAATGGCGCATTTATCTTGGATGATTATGAGCCGGCTGCTACAGCATTCCACCTTACAAAGAACCCTGATTACTATGATGCTGACAGAGTTCAGCTGACAGGTCTTGGATATCAGGTTATTCAGGATTCACAGACAGCTCTTATGAGTTATCAGAATGGAGACCTTGATATTACTCTGGTAAATGGTGATCAGGTTGAGCAGGTTTCTGCTGATCCGGAGTTTGAATCAATCGGTGCCGGATATTTGTGGTATGTAACTCCAAATATCGCAGAGGTAGAGGCACTTCAGAATCTTAATATCAGACTTGCACTTACAAATGCTATCAACCGTGTAGATGTTACAAACCAGTTAAATGATGGTTCTTTACCTACATACACAGCAGTTCCACGTGATTTCTCAGCTGATTTCTCAGCCGATCAGGATAAGTACTCAGAGTACTGTGCGGATGATGCAGCAGCTGCTGCAGATTATTGGGCAGCCGGTCTTGACGAGCTTGGCGTAGATTCAATTACTCTTGAGATGGTAGTTGATGATGACGATGCTCCAAAGAAGGTGGCTACAGTTCTTAAATCTGAGTGGGAAGCAGCTCTTCCGGGACTTACAGTTGATATCGTGACTGAGCCAAAGAAGCAGAGAGTTCAGGATTTACAGGATGGTAACTATGAACTCGGCCTTACCAGATGGGGACCGGACTATGATGATCCTATGACATACCTTGGCATGTGGGTAACAGATTGTTCTAATAACTACGGTTTCTGGTCTAATGCCGAGTACGATGCAATCATTGAAGAGTGCACAACAGGAGACCTTTGCACACAGCTTGAAGAGCGCAGAGAAAGATTGTATGACGCAGAAGAAATCGTAATGGAAGATGCAGTTATCTTCCCGATTTACACAGCTGCAAATGCAACACTTGTTAAGTCTAATGTCACAGGAATTGACTTCCATCCTGTAGCATTAAACAGAGTTTACAAGGATACTGTTAAAGAATAATTATTTATAGAGAAAAACAGGGTCAAAGGTTATAAGGCCATTGGCCCTTATTTCTCTAAGAATGTGAAAAAGCTTTTTTTATATTCTTAAAGAAATAGAATAAAAGGAGATAATAAAGTGAAAAAGTATATCTTAAAACGAGTTCTTACTTCTATCGGAACTCTCTTAGCAATTATTCTGATACTTTTCATATTAATGCAGTTAATGCCTGGTTCACCGTTTAATGATGAAAAATTAACAGATACTCAAAGAGAAGTTCTATATTCAAAGTACGGATTGGACCAGCCAATTATAGTTCAGTTTGGTCATTATGTTCTGAATATGTGTAAAGGAGATTTTGGAGTCAGTTACAAGATTTCCAAGAATACACCAATTTCTCAGCTGATTGAGTCAAGACTTCCCATATCTATAGGAATAGGATTTTATGCGGTACTTAGAGGTGCGATTATTGGACTTATCCTTGGATTAATTGCAGCCCTGAAAAAGGATACGATAATAGATACTATTTGTACCATCATATCAGTAATAGGCGTATCTGTACCATCCTATGTATTTGCCTTGGCATTGAGCTATACTTTTGGATTTAAATGGAAAATCTTTCCGATGTTGTATAACAGCGCAGATGCATTGAATTCCAGTGTTATGCCTGCCATTGCTTTATCAATGTTTACTATGGCATCCATTGCCAGATTTACTCGTACAGAAATGATAGAGGTATTGGGAAGTGAGTATATGCTTCTGGCAGAAAGTAAAGGATTGTCAGGGACTAAATTGCTTTTTTCTCATGCTCTTAGAAATGCACTTATTCCTATCATTACAGTACTGGCACCACTTATTGTTGATCTAATGACAGGTTCCCTTGTAGTAGAAAAAATATTTGCAATACCCGGTGTTGGCAGCTTACTTGTAAATGCTATTCAATCAAATGATTACAACGTGGTAATTGCATTAAGCTTTATTTATTCAGCTTTATATATCGCGATTATGCTGGTGGTTGATATTCTATATGGAATTATTGATCCTAGAATCAGACTTGGAAAGGAGGGAGATTAAAATGAGTGACATGACAGCTTATGTTCCTGTAGACGATGATTTTAGACTTAAAAATGATTCGCAGGATTTAGGATTAGATTCGAATTTTGCCTCCCAAAATTTCTGGAAAGAAGTTGCAATCAGATTTTTCAATAAGAAAAGTGCAGTGGTAGGTTTGATATTAATTCTTCTAATTATTATCTTTGCAGTAATCGGACCGGGAATGAATGATTACACATACGAGGGTATGATACAGGAGGAAAAGAATCTCGCTCCCAGAGTTTCATGGCTGGAAGGACTGGGGATTTTTGACGGTTCGGAGACAATGTCCACCTCAGCTGGAGCTGTAAAGGTAAATAAATACGAGGATGGTGGACTTACTGACACTTACTACTGGTTTGGTAGTGATATATACGGTCGTGACCTTTGGACGAGATGCTGGGAAGGTACAAGAGTATCTCTGATTATTGCCATTGCAGCGGCTTTAATTGATATGATTATCGGAATGAGTTATGGATTGATTTCCGGATATTTCGGCGGAAAAGTAGATATGGTCATGCAAAGATTTTTGGAAATATGTAACGGTATTCCAAGGCTTGTTATTGTTACTTTGCTGCTCCTTATTTTAAAGCCGGGTATGCTTACAATTATTTTTGCATTACTACTAACAGAGTGGGTGGGCATGAGTCGTATTGCCAGAGCAGAGATGTTAAAGCTAAAGGAGCAGGAATTTGTACTTGCTTCAAGAACCCTTGGAGCAGGAAGCTTCTTCATCATATTTAAAGAAGTTCTTCCAAATATTGTTGGACCAATTATTACTCAGGTAATGTTTTCGATTCCAACAGCCATCTTTACAGAGGCCTTTTTGAGTTTCGTTGGACTAGGTATACCTGTTCCAAAATGTTCACTTGGTTCGCTTATCTCTGATGGATACAATTCATTTACAACACATCCATACCAGATAATTCCACCAATAATCATTATGGCGTTATTGATGCTTAGCTTTAACCTTTTAGGTGATGGTCTTCGTGAAGCATTTGATCCAAAGATGAAAGAAATGTGAGGTAGTAGATAATGAATGATAATTTTATTTTAGATATACGAGACCTTGATATTTCATTCAAGACGACTGCCGGTTCAGTCCATGCTATCCGAGGAATCAATATTGACCTGGAAAAGGGTGAGACAGTGGCAATCGTAGGTGAGTCAGGTTCAGGTAAGTCTGTAACCATGAAGGCTGCCATGGGAATTCTGGCAAAAAACGCTACTGTAAATTCCGGAACAATTGAATTTAAGTATGAAAATGAAGAAGGCCCTCAGCTGGTAGATATACTTACAAAAGACAAAAGATGGATAAGAAAGCACATTAATGGAAAAAGAATCGCTATGGTTTTCCAGGACCCAATGACATCATTAGATCCGACTATGACAATTGGAAAACAGATTACAGAAGGACTCTTATGGCATTTTAAAATGTCGAAAGAGGAAGCCAAAGAACGTGCTATTAAGCTGTTACAGGAGGTCGGTATTCAGGATGCTAAAAAGAGAATGAAACAGTATCCCCATCAGCTTTCAGGTGGCATGAGACAGCGTGTGGTTATTGCCATTGCACTTTCTTGTAATCCGGACTTATTGATATGTGATGAGCCTACCACGGCACTTGATGTGACGATTCAGGCAAAGATTTTGGAGCTTATAAAGAGAATACAGGCAGAGCGTGGGATCTCTGTAATTTATATTACGCATGATCTAGGTGTAGTCGCTAAGGTCGCTGATTATGTAAATGTCATGTATGCCGGGAAAATAGTAGAAAAGGGCAAGGTAGACGAAATCTTTTATGACCCCAAGCATCCATATACATGGGGATTGCTTTCTGCTATGCCGGACTTAAATACTGATGATCCAAGACTGTATACTATTCCGGGTTCTCCGCCAAATCTTCTCTATGAGAAGCCTGGTGATGCGTTCTCTCCAAGAAATCAGTATGCACTTGAGATAGATGACAAATTGGAGCCACCGATGTTTAAAGTCACAGAAACGCATTATGCTGCGACCTGGCTTTTAGATGAGAGAGCACCCAAGGTGGAAATGCCACAGGAGTTAAAGGAAAGATTGGAGCGAATGAAAAAGGAGGCAGCAGAATATGGCAGTGAATTATAATGAGAAGCCTCTTTTAAAAGTGGAGGGATTAAAACAGTATTTCCCTATAAATAAAAATTACACAGTGAAAGCTGTAGAAGGTGTTTCATTTGAAATATACCCGGGTGAAACTTATGGTCTGGTAGGTGAGTCCGGTTCCGGAAAGTCAACTATTGGCAGAAGCATCATTAGATTGTACAATCCAACTGAGGGTAAGGTTACTTTTAATGATGTGGACATTAGTGGAAAACTGGGAAAATCTGACAAGGAAATGCTTAGAACTCAAATGCAGATGATTTTTCAGGACCCGATGTCATCTCTTAATCCCAGAAAAAAGGTCGGAGATATTATCGGAGAGGGATTAGATATACATCACACCTACAAGGATAGGGCAGATAGAGATCGCAAGATAAAGGCTATTCTTGCCAAGGTTGGTTTGGCCCCGGAGCACATTTCCCGCTATCCACATCAGTTTTCCGGTGGACAAAGACAGAGAGTTGGTATAGCAAGAGCTCTGATTATGAATCCAAAGCTGATTATTGCAGATGAGTGTATCTCGGCTCTTGACGTTTCTATTCAGGCCCAGGTGGTAAACCTTATGAAGGATATTCAGCAGGAGACAGGGGCAGCTTATTTATTCATTGCTCATGATCTATCTATGGTCAAATATATCTCTGATAGAATCGGAGTTCTTCATCTTGGTCACCTTCTGGAAACAGGTACAACGGATGAGATATTCTCAAATCCCATTCATCCTTATACAAAGAGTTTGTTGTCTGCAATTCCGGAGCCAAATCCTATTTTGGAAAAGGGTAGGATATCAGAGACATATGATTACAAGACATCGGGAATAGATTATAGTAAAGGTACCAACCGCCTGGTAAGCGGTACACACTACGTAAAATGTACTAAGGAAGAATTTGCCAAGTGGGCATAGACTTATTTTGCCAGAGGCGGAATTTACCAATTTACCTCAGTATTTCCTGTGTCTGAGCTACAGTTTAGGGGTTGACATTAAAAAGGTAAATAACTATACTTTACTCAAATAAAGAAAGGGAACAGTTATGGCATCAGTATACGTGCTTAACAATCAGGGTAATAACAATAATAATTCCGTGAATAATAATCAGGGGATTTAATTGTATTGCGTTGATGAGATTTGAGATTGTTCCACATAAGTTAGAAAGTAAGCCTCATCAAGCCTATGCATGATGAGGCTTTTAATATGACTTCTTTTGGTTACTAAAGAAAGGGCTTGCAAGAGGTCATGATATTTAAAAAATGAAGGAGAAAAACAATGAGCGTTAAAACCACAGATGTTAGAACACTTTCGAGAAACTACAATGATCTCGGAGGGCAGGAAGTTATAGTCGCAGGTTGGGTACGCAATATGCGTGACTCTAAGACCTTTGGCTTTTTGGTACTTTCTGATGGTACTTTTTTCAATCCTATACAGGTCGTATTTAATCAGGATAATATCGATAATTTCGACGAGGTAAGACACTTGAATGTGGGAGCTGCAGTATATGTAAAAGGTATCGTCACTCTGACACCTGAGGCAAAGCAGCCATTTGAGATTCAGGCTACAGAGATTACAGTGGAGGGCAAGTCTACTCCGGATTATCCAATCCAGCCTAAAAGACATACTATGGAGTATCTTCGTACACAGACTCATTTGCGCCCACGTACCAATACTTTCCAGGCAGTATTCAGAGTCCGTTCTCTTTGCGCATACGCTATACACAAGTTTTTTCAGGAGCGCGATTTTGTATATGTGCATACACCACTTATTACAGGATCTGATGCAGAGGGTGCAGGCGAGATGTTCCAGGTCACTACAATGGATTTGAATAATGTGCCAAAGACTGAGGATGGCAAAGTAGATTTTTCACAGGACTTTTTCGGACATTCTACCAACCTGACAGTTTCAGGTCAGTTGAACGGTGAGACCTATGCACAGGCTTTCAAAAATATCTATACATTTGGACCTACATTCAGAGCAGAGAATTCCAACACAACACGTCATGCGGCAGAGTTTTGGATGATTGAGCCGGAGATTTCATTTGCTGACCTTGAAGATGATATGGAGCTTGCTGAGGATATGATCAAGTTTATAATCAACTACGTGCTTGAGCATGCACCTGAGGAGATGGAATTCTTCAACAGCTTTATCGACAAGGGACTCCTTGACAGACTGCATCACGTGGCTACATCAGATTTTGGACGCATCACCTATACAGATGCTGTAGCTGAGCTTGAGAAGCACAATGATGAATTTGATTACAAGGTATCATGGGGATGTGATTTGCAGACAGAGCATGAGAGATATCTCACTGAGAAGATATTTGGCAAGCCGGTTTTCGTTACGGACTACCCTAAGGATATCAAGGCCTTCTACATGAAACTTAATGAAGATGGCAAGACAGTGGCAGCTATGGATTGCCTGGTGCCTGGTATCGGAGAGATTATCGGTGGCTCACAGCGTGAGGACGACTACGATGTGCTCTTAAAGAGAATGAAAGAATGTGGCCTCAAGGAAGAAGATTACGGTTTCTACCTTGATCTTCGTAAATACGGTAGCAGCCGTCATGCAGGCTTCGGACTCGGCTTCGAGCGCTGCGTAATGTACCTCACCGGAATGGGGAACATCCGCGACGTCATCCCATTCCCACGTACCGTGGGTAACTGCGACTTATAATTCGTTAATCCGCCCGTTACGTCCACAAGCATTAGTATTTCTCCGCTCGACGACATGTCTCGCTTGAGAAATCTAATAGCTTGTTCACTACGGGCTTACATAATAAACAAGCCGACTCGTAACCTTGCCAAGGCTATGATATTGCTTCTAAATGGGTAATCTGCAAAGAATAACTACATGTCTTTTCAGAGACCTTAAAGTGCCGTCCCTACTTAGGTGGTGCATTGGCAGCACCTTATGTAGGGCGACGAGCACGATATGAGCGGAAGCGTGTCTCGAAAAGATATGTAGATATTCTGCAGTAGATTACGGACTAGAGATAGGAGGAGAATATGAGCAAGATTTACATTCCTGAGGGATACAAGTCATCCCTCGATTTAAAAGAAACACAGATAGCAATTAAAAAAGTAAAAGATTTTTTTCAGGGGCAGCTCACTGCTGAACTCAACCTGCATCGTGTGACAGCTCCGCTTTTTGTAGAGCCAAAGTCAGGTCTTAACGACAACCTAAACGGCGTGGAACGACCTGTAGCCTTTGGTGTAAAAGAGCAGGGCGATAAGGAAGTCGAGGTAGTACATTCACTGGCCAAATGGAAACGTATGGCACTGGGGAGATATGGTTTTTCAGTAGGTGAGGGACTGTATACCGATATGAATGCTATTCGTAGAGATGAAGATACCGACAACATCCATTCCATCTATGTGGATCAGTGGGATTGGGAGTGCATCATCGACAAGTCAGACCGTACAGTAGACACACTTAAAAAATACGTCAAGAGTGTATATGCTGCACTTAGAGTTACAGAGAAGTATATTGCGAATTCCTATGACTATGTAAAATGCATTTTGCCGGAAGAGATACACTTCATCACTACACAGGAGTTGGAGGACAGATGGCCTGATTTGGATGCGCACCAGCGTGAATATGAGGCAGCCAAAGAATACGGAGCTATCTTTTTAATGAAGATAGGTGATTTGCTTGCATCAGGTGAGAAACACGATGGAAGAGCACCTGACTATGATGATTGGCAGTTAAACGGAGATATCATCGTATACTATCCTGTGGATGATATTTCACTTGAGCTTTCTTCTATGGGTATCAGAGTGGATGAAGACAGCCTGAGATCCCAGCTTGAAAAAGCGGGATGTACTGAGAGAGCAGAGCTTCCTTTCCAAAAGGCTATTTTAAATAAGGAACTTCCATACACCATCGGAGGCGGTATTGGACAGAGCCGTATATGTATGTTCTTCCTGAGAAAATGTCATATCGGAGAAGTACAGTGTTCGTTCTGGCCAGAGGAAGATGTAAAATTTGCTAGTGACAAAGGTGTGATAATATTGTAGAATAGCACGTGGCCCTTTTTGGAGGGCCACTTTTAATGTGAATAGGAATAATTGATTTATTCTTTTAAGGTTTACTTTAAAACTTTAATGTGTTAAACTAAACACATAAAGGAGAGGTAACTTTATTTTTTTGTGGAGATTTTTAAGTAGGAGTATATTGTTATAATGAACAAAAAACTTGAAACAGCAGAAATGGATGAGCTTCTCAGAGCTATTCTTAGCCTTGAGTCGGTGGAAGAAGCATATGAATTTTTTGAGGATCTTTGTACGGTAAATGAGATGGTGGCTATGAAGCAGCGCTTTGAGGTGGCCAAGATGCTGCGAGAGGAGCGTACCTATCAGGATATTGCGGATGAGACAGGAGCCAGTTCTGCTACCATCAGCCGCGTGAACAGGGCGTTAAATTATGGCAACGATGGATATGACTTAGTCCTTAAGCGACTGGGAATGTAAGTTAAATTTTTGAGTCAGGATTTATGTCCTGGCTCTTTTTTTATGCTAAAATATAGGATGTAGTTTTAGATACTACATCTTATTTTGCTTTATAGAAAATTACTTTGTAATTAAGGAGGTAGTATGGACAGCACAAAGAAAAGAATTAGCAATATTTTACATCAATTGGCAGAGATAGATTATGTCCATCCGGAGGACATCCCCAACATAGATTTGTATATGGATCAGGTCCTTACTTTTTTGGAGCAGGAGTTAGGTAATGTTACCGAGGCTACTGAGGACAAGGCTATGACCAAGACCATGATCAACAATTATACTAAGAATCAGATACTGCCTTCCCCGGAAAAAAAGAAGTATTCCAGAGATCATATGCTGAATCTGATATTTATTTATTACCTCAAAAATTTTCTTTCCATGAAAGATATCAAGAGCATATTAGACCCGATTAACGAGAGGTATTTTGGCTCGGATAAGGGACTGGGATTTTACGATATCTATTCGGCAATGGTAGGTTATGAGAGCAAGGTAGCAAATGATGTCACCAGAGATATCATCAAAAAATATAACATAAGCCGGGAGGCATTTTTGGATCAGGATGAAGAATCGAGAAGTGAGCTGCAGGAGTTTACTTTTATATGCGAACTGGCTTTTGATGTCTTTGTCAAAAAGATGATGATAGAGCAATTTATAGCCGGGAGAGATGTAAAGACAGAAGAAAATAGTACCAAAGAAAATCCAAAGGAAAATTGAGGATTATATAGATTGAATAATCTTTATATGGTAGAATGAATTAGAACAAATTTTCGGATTATTTAATAGATTGGAATTAATAGTTATGGATTTAAGTATGTTAAATGACAAGCAGCGTGAGGGGGTTGTTACTACGGAGGGACCTGTGCTTATTCTTGCAGGTGCCGGTTCCGGCAAGACCAGGGTGCTTACCCATCGCGTTGCTTATTTAATAGAACAGGGAGTGATGCCTTACAATATCATGGCCATCACTTTCACTAATAAGGCTGCCAGGGAGATGAGAGAACGTATCGACAATATCGTCGATTTTGGTTCGGACGGTGTCTGGGTGGCTACTTTTCATGCATCATGCGTGAGAATGCTTCGTAGATTTTGCGAGGAATTAGGACAGGGTTACACTAGCAATTTTACCATCTATGACACGGATGATTGCAAAGCCCTCATGAAAGATATATGCAAATATTTACAGATAGATACCAAGAAGTTTAAAGAGCGCACTTTTTTAAATGTTATATCAGATGCAAAGAATAAACTGATAGGTCCGGAAGAATTTACCAACAGAGCAGTGGGGGATTACAATATGACGCGCCACGCCACGGTATACAGAGAGTATCAGGCCAGACTACGTCAGAATAATGCATTTGATTTTGATGATTTAATCATGAAGACTGTGGAGCTTCTCAAGGTGGCTCCAGAGGTGCAGGCATATTATCAGAACAAATTTCATTACATCATGGTGGACGAGTATCAGGATACCAATGCCGCACAGTTTGAACTGGTGAGATTGCTTGCCAGCGGCAGAGAGAATCTATGTGTAGTGGGTGATGATGATCAGTCCATATATAAGTTTCGTGGAGCAGATATATACAACATACTGAATTTTGAGCAGCATTATCCTAGTGCTCATGTGATAAAGCTGGAGCAGAACTATCGAAGTACCGGCAATATACTTGAAGCCGCCAATAAGGTCATAGCCAACAACGAAGGTCGAAAAGAAAAAGCTCTATGGACGGAAGAAGAGGCGGGCGACAAGCTTGAGTTTCAGCAGTTTGACAGTGCTTATGAAGAGGCAAGTTTTATAGCTTCCAGCATAGGAAGTATTACCCGCAAAGGTGAAGCGGACTACAGAGATTGCGCGGTGCTATATCGTACCAATGCCCAATCACGACTAATAGAAGAAAAAATGATATATGAGGGCATCCCATACAAGATAGTGGGCGGTGTTAATTTCTACAGCCGCAAGGAGATTAAGGATATCCTGGCTTATCTGAAGACAGTGGACAATGGCTGTGATGATATTTCAGTACAGCGAATAATCAATATTCCCAAAAGAGGTATTGGCGCTACTACTATTTTAAAAGTATCCGAGTATGCCAGAGAGCATGGGCTGAATTTTTATGAAGCTTTGGTACACGGAGAGGATATCCCGACGCTGGGCAAAGCTGCGACAAAGATAAAAGGCTTTACTGATCTGATAGAAAAATTGCGCAAGATAGCAAATGAGGAATCGGTTTCAGCGCTGATAGAGGAGATATTGGACCAGACTGATTATGTGGCCGAGCTTAAGGCTGAGGGCACAGACGAGGCAAAGGCCAGAATAGAAAATATCGACGAGCTCCTTACCAAGGCAGTGACTTATGAAAAGGATGCGGCGGATGAAGGTAGTACTCCTACGTTGTCGGGATTTTTGGAAGATGTGGCACTTGTGGCGGATATCGATAGCTATGAAGAAAGCGATAATTATGTAGTGCTGATGACATTGCATGGAGCAAAAGGTCTGGAATTTCCCAGAGTATACATGGCAGGAATGGAGGATGGATTGTTTCCGAATCAGAATGCTATTTTTGATGGTGGTGGAGCTGATTCTGAATTGGAAGAAGAGAGACGTCTGGCTTATGTTGGAATTACCAGAGCAAAGCAGCACTTGACTATGACATCAGCACGCATGCGTATGGTAAGAGGCGAGACACAGTTTCATAAGATATCACGTTTTGTCAAGGAAATACCGGAGGAGCTGATACAGGGCAACTTATGGGAACCTAAGCCCATGGATGACTATTCTGCCTCTCCGGTAGGTGAATATTCTGTATATCAGGGTCCTGCATCAGGCAAACCAAATATATCCACTCGCTATAGTGACACCAAGAGGTCGGTTCGAGATTCTTATGGCACTAACGTATATACGGTAGGTAGTTCTACTACAGCTGTGGCCAATAAAAACGGGACGCAGATAGAAAAGAAAGCACTGGACTATGGTATCGGAGACAGAGTCAGCCATATCAAGTTTAAAGAAGGCACTGTTAAAAATATCATAGACGAAGGCCGCGATTATGAAGTGACGGTAGACTTTGATGGAGCGGGTGTGAAGAAGATGTTTGCATCCTTCGCAAAATTACGTAAAGTTTAATAATGTGCCAACCTCCAAGTATTCCATGCTCCCAATGTAAGCTCCGCTTACTAGAGCAACATTTTCCTGCGCAAGCTTGGAAAATATTACTCCTTTCCCGGAGGGCACCTTCCATACTTTCGCTTTCCTAGGATAAGTGGTTGGCATTTTTAATAACGAGGTGTTATATGAAACGTGGAGAAGTTGTACAGGGTAAAGTAATAAAAGTAAACTTCCCTAACAAAGGTATAGTAGAAACAGCTGACGGGGACAAGCTTCGTGTAAAGGGAGTCCTTCCGGGTCAGACTGTTTCTGTTAGAGTTAAAAAAAGTTCAAAAGAAAAGGCCCAAGGCACTTTGCTTTCAGTAGATGTACCATCTGACTTGGAGATGCCGGAGCCTTCTTGCATTCATTTTGGAAAATGCGGTGGCTGCACTTACCAGTCACTTCCTTATGATGCCCAGCTTAAGATAAAAGAGGGTATGATACATGATTTATTAGAGCCTGTCATTGGAGAAGACATATGGACAGCTATATATGAAGGCATAAAATCCAGCCCTAAGCAATTTGGTTACAGGAATAAAATGGAGTTTTCCTTTGGCGATGAGATGAAGGATGGTCCTTTGACACTGGGTATGCATAAAAAGGGCAGTTTTTATGACGTTGTCACGGTAGACTGCTGCAAGATTATAGACTCGGATATGCGCCGTGTTCTAAATATCACTTTAGAGTACTTTACCCGGTTTGAGGTGACTTATTATCACAAGAATACGCATCAGGGTTATCTGCGTCATCTCCTTGTTCGCAAGGCTGAAAAGACCGGCCAGATACTCATTGACTTGGTGACAAGTACGCAGATATCATCACTTTACGAGATTGCTCTTTTGGAAGGATGGAAAGAGGCATTGCTTAAGTGTACGGATTGGAAAGGTTCTATTGCTGGCATACTACATACAAAAAATGACCGTGAGGCAGATGTGGTATATGATGAAGGCACTGATATTTTATATGGCAGTGATTTCTTTAAAGAAGAATTGCTGGGCCTGTCTTTTACAATCACACCGTTTTCATTTTTTCAGACCAATTCTCTTGGAGCCGAGGTGCTCTACAACACAGCAAGGGAATTTATATCCAGTGGGGCAGATGGGGCAGAGGTCTATGATTTGTACTCAGGCACAGGCACCATCGCTCAGGTGATAGCGCCTGCGGCTAAGCATGTGACGGGAGTGGAGATAATCCCCGAAGCCGTAGAAGCAGCCAAAGAAAATGCCAAGCTAAACGGTCTTAATAATTGCGATTTTATTCCGGGTGATGTCCTTAAGGTGCTGGGCGATATATCCGTAAAACCGGATTATATCATTTTGGATCCGCCACGTGATGGAATCCATCCCAAGGCACTCGACAAAATCATAGATTACGGCGTAGACTGTCTGGTATACATCTCATGTAAACCGACCAGTCTTGCTAGGGACCTGGAAGTATTTTTGACCCGCGGCTACGAGGTCAAGAGATTGGCATGTGTAGATATGTTCCCGGGTACGTACCATGTGGAGACTGTGTGCCTCTTGAGCAACCGAAAACCTGACTCATATGTGCACCTGAATCTGAAGATGGAAGACTACTACAGAATCAAGGATGCAGAGAAGGAGCAGGGCAAGAAATAACCATCATAATATCATACGGAACCAACAGTAAGAGCTACTGATGCGAAAAAGCATTGGTAGCTCTTTTCTTTTTCTCTGGAGCAGGAAAGGCGGTGGTGCGTATGAGAGTGATCTGAATATGGCGGGCAAACAGAGTACT
>FLNY01001013.1_pt1 | contig 19817 bp, 11 predicted proteins | sample 1140381 | NCBI WGS metagenome assembly FLNY01 (sample SAMEA3878172, study PRJEB12797) | bioreactor metagenome | biome: Moose rumen | place: Sweden | collected 2011-10
AAGCCACAGAACCTCTGGATTCAGTTCGTCGACCAGCACACCATGGGTGAGCACCAGGAGTTCTCCACGGCCGACATACGGGTGGACTCCAAAGAATGGAAGAAGTACACCTGCACCATCAAGAGCAGCAAGACCATCGACAAAGCCAATGTGAGAATACTCATGGTGGACGACGAGAAACACCGCTCAGGTACAGGCAGCGTCGACCTCGAGCATATCTCCATGTTCCCGACTGACGTCTTCAACGGTGACGAGAACGGTATGCGCAAAGACCTGGCACAGGCACTGGCCGACCTCCATCCGGGCGTGTTCCGCTTCCCGGGAGGATGTATCGTGGAAGGCACCACACTCGAGACACGCTACCAGTGGAAGAACAGCGTGGGGCCGGTTGAGAACCGTCCGACAAACAAGAACCGCTGGGAGAACACATTCACCTACCGCTACTATGCTGACTACTTTCAGAGCTATGGACTCGGATTCTATGAGTATTTCCGGCTCAGCGAGGAAATCGGTGCAGAACCGCTACCCGTGCTCAGCGTGGGTCTGAGCTGCGAGTTCCAGAACGGATCACAGCGCAGCGACGCACACGTGCCGGTTGACCAGCTCCAGCCATATATCGACGACGTCCTCGACCTCATCGAGTTCGCCAACGGTGACCCGGCAAAGAACCGCTGGGCTAAGCTGCGTGCCGACATGGGACACCCCGCTCCATTCAACCTCAAGTTCGTGGCCATCGGAAACGAACAGTGGGACGCCATCTATCCTGAGAACCTCAAGCCGTTCGTAGAGCAGGTTCGTGCCAAATATCCTGACATCAAGATCATCGGTACATCCGGTCCGGACTCTGAGGGAAAGCAGTTCGACTACCTCTGGCCGGAAATGAAGAAGCTGGGAGCCGACCTCGTCGACGAACATTTCTACCGTCCCGAGACCTGGTTCCTCTCTCAAGGCAACCGCTACGACAACTATGACCGCAAAGGTCCGCACGTCTTCGCCGGTGAATATGCATGCCACGGGAAGGGAAAGAAATGGAACCACTTCAACGCGGCTCTCCTCGAGGCTGCTTTCATGACCGGAATGGAGCGAAACGCCGACATCGTCGACATGGCAACCTACGCACCTCTCTTCGCACACGTCGACGGATGGCAGTGGCGTCCCGACATGATCTGGTACGACAACCTACGCTCGTTCCGCAGCTGCTCGTACTATGTGCAGCAAATGTTCAGCCAAAACAAGGGAAGCAACGTGCTCTCACTCACCATGAACGGAAAGCCGGTGGCGGGCAACAGCGACCAGGACGGACTCTTCGCCAGCGCAGTGTACGAGAAGTCGGACAACAGCATCATCGTCAAGATCGTCAACACAGGCGAACAGGCTCAAAGTGTCAACCTCAACTTCGACGGCCTCAACAGCGTGAGCAGCGCAGAGATGACCACGTTCAACTCTCCTGAGCTCACTGCCGAGAACACACTCGACGAGCCCGAAAAAATCACTCCGAAGACCGAGAATGTTTCCATCAACAGCGTCGGAAAGAAGAGCACCAGCTTCGCATACACCATCCCGGCAAAGACCTTCGCCATGCTCAAAATCAAGAAATAAGCCGCTATCCCAACAACAAGACTATCATATTATGTGCGTCAGCTCCCGCTGGCGCACATTTTTTTGAATCCGTCTTCTGAACCACCCACCTAATAGTAACATAAAAATCCGTTTTGTTCACACCAACGCCACTATTACGCATAAAACCCAACTGACATCGTAACTGACTTGTAGGAACGAAAAAATCCGTTTTTTGCGCACCAACGCCACTGATACGTACCGAACCCGCCAGCTTGCGCAACCCACCCATAGGAACGAAAATATCCGATTTTTGCGCACCAACGTTACCGATACGTACCATGCCCATCCACGATGCCTCTCCGTATAGGAACGAAAAAATCCGTTTTTTGCGCACCAACGCCACTGATACGTACCCAGCCAACCACCCATCACTAACGTCCTTTTCCTCTTCCATTTTTTATTGGTCAGCAATAAAAAATACAAACAAAAACCATTTACTTTTGGCATTTTTCATCATAAACACATAGGAAAGGGTTAGAAAAACAGGAAATTTCTGAATTTTTCCCGTTAAAATTTGTGAATTTAAAATAAAAAACATAACTTTGGTTTCGATTCTCTATGCATCGTCTTAAGGAACAATCCATTCCGTCAGACTTTGCACAGCCAAAAAGACAACGATAAGAACTTCGGTTCACACCGTTCACGTCAATCCGGCTGATTGAGAGCCACTACATAATAAAGAAAGGCGTTTACTTGAACGCATCGTCACTACGATTCAAACTTCGAACACTTGCAATCTCAAAGGTGATGACGCAACAGTAGATGTCTGCGGGATGTGTCGAAAGCGCATCCCCTTTGTAGGTGTATGGAGAAAAAGGCAGACTCTCTTTGTCTCAGCACCAATGCTGCGAGAGAGAGCATGCCCGTCGGGTAAAGCCTACCCTTTGGGGTAAAGCCACACCTGTATGGCACTGCCACATGCCACAGGGAATATTTCCCACAGAACTCATATATCCATGCACAATAAGGGGAAAACGTGCAAACACATGCGTGGGCTTCGGTGTTGCTTGTCTTTTTGAGATGGTAAGTTCGAAGACCAGAATCGTGAGACAGGCAAGCACCGATCTCACGCTTTTTCTTTTTTATTTAGTTCCAACAACCTAAATCTATTGTCTAACAACCGCTTGCTGGAGATCGCAGGCAAAAAGCAGTAAGAGAGAACTATTTCTTCTTTCTGCAAACAAAGCCAATTTTATCATGAAAAAAATTCTTTCTTTTTTGACATTATTACTATTACCAAGTCTATCCAATGCAGAAATGGTTGACATTGATGGCATCAGATATGACATTATAACAAAGGGAAAATATGCATCTGTCATAAAATACACAACACAAATATCCTCAAACAAAACGGTCATCATTCCATCAACCGTTACTCACGAAGGCGTTGAATGTACTGTTAAGTATATAAAAGAAGAAGCATTTAGTAGAAGTAACAGAACATCTATTAAGTTACCAAACACAATAGAAAGCATTGGAAATAGAGCATTTTATAGTTGCTCCGACCTCACTGAAATAAATATACCTAACTCAGTAAAATCCATCTGGAATGAAGCCTTTTATGGATGTTCAAGCCTCAAATCAGTTACAATTCCGAACTCAGTAGCAACAATAGGTAAATCTGCATTTAGCTATTGTTCTAATTTAAAAACTGTTGAAATTCCAAATAGTGTTTCCAAAATTGATGACTTCACCTTTCAATATTGTAATAATTTGAAGACAATTATAATACCATCTTCGGTTAAGGAAATTTCTCGATCTGCATTTAACGATTGCGAGAAATTGGAATCTGTATATTGTTATGCAAATACACCTCCCACTACTTTATATGGAGTTGTTGGATGGTTTGAAGGCTCTTATTGTTCATATATATCATTATATGTCCCAGCGGAATCCATTGATAAATATTTAGAACATAACCTTTGGGGGTTATTTGGAAATATACTTCCAATGTCAAGCGGGGAATATGGCATTCAATGTGAAAAACCTACAATCTCATATAGCCAAGGAGAATTAACATTCACCTGTGAAACAAATAATGCCAAGATTCAATATAATTACAGTATAGCTTTGAAAAATTATGGCACAGCAGGGAGCAATAGCATAAAGCCCCAAATTAAACTAACAGTTAATGCATGGGCTACAGCAGAAGGAATGACAACATCTGACATCGCCACTGTCACATTTGATGTCAATGCACAGTCTGCAAGCAACAATGGAGATGTTAACAAAGACGGCAATGTGGATATCTCTGATATCGTGAGCGTAATCAACATCATAGCAAAAGGTATATAATATTGATTTACAGATAAACTTAACAGTTGCGCACGACACGAATCAGTGTATAATAAAATGAAAAAGAATATTGTGAAATTGTATGTGCTACAATTAATGTTATTGTTATCAATTGGTTTTGTTGTTACAAGTTGTAACGATGATGATGATGAAATCAAAACAGCTCCAAAACCAAATCAGACAACAGTAAGTAATTCTGGTGAAATGCGTGTGATTAACGCAACAACCAATGAAACATATTTGACAAATGGCGAACTTACCATAAACGGAAAGAAAGTACTTAATTACGCAAAAAAAGGAGATAGAATCGCTATGGAATACGTGCCATCTGTAGAATACAAATCACTTCATTTTGATGTATTTGTCACTATCGGAAACGAGGCAGAAATCAAGGCTACAGATTACAAATACGAATTCACAATTCCAGAGAATGCACCTGAGGTATATACTATTTCATGGAGGGCAAAACATACAGATGATGACTTGATTATTGAAGGTAATGGTCAATTTGACCTGCATATTAGTGACAAGAGCGCAGCAAATGAAATCTCAGCAGACATGACCTACCGACTTACCCTTTCCAAAGACATGCTTTCTTTTGTAACTCCTGAGATCAGCTATGTAGATGACGACGGAAAGACTCAATCCAGAACCATTACAGACGACATGTTCAAAGAGAATTCAACATCTTTCACCTTTGGTGAAGAAACCTTTACTTTGACTCGTTTCAGCTATGATTTCAACATCCATTACACAAAGAAAACAGCCAAAGAGGTCAGCGTGAAGTATCACAAAAAGGCAAATGTTGAAATTTCAAAGGAATCCTATGATTTTGACCATCTTCTATATATTGTCAGTGGTACTGCCACGAGTGCAAACGGGAATAGCGTCAACATCGGAATTTCGAGTTTCATTGGGAAAGTTCTGACCGGAAGTCGCGACACTGTTAACAAAGAGGATGTCGGGAACTACATTGATATCCTAACATCCACACCTGATGTGGCAACAGTAAGCATTAATGAGGACGGCACAATATCAGCAAATTAATCACTACGAGTAACCATCCACAGTCATTTTCTTTGGGTTGTGGATGGTGCTTAAGTTCTGTGTTTATACTGCAATCCGTTAACATCCAACTTTATGAAGTATCTATTATGCATATTATTGTCAATGATTTGCCTTGGACTCTGTTCTTGCGACGAAAAGCCGAAGCAGACAAAAAACATAAAGACAACAAAAAAGAAAGCGAAAATAACAAAGATAAAAGAATCGCCTGTTGAAAAAACTCACCATACGGAAACGGACGGATTTAGCTGGTATCTATTGAAGAGGGATTCTCTTTATGGAGCACTAAATGAGAAAGGAGACACCATCATTCCAATTAAATACGATAGCGTGGAATATTACAACAAGTATTTCTATCATTACTTTCTTGTGAAACGTAATGGATTCGTTGGAGTATATAGCAGATCCGGATACATCATTATATATTGCGAGCGTAAATACAATGATATAACGCTAAAAGGAAATGGATATTCTTACCTATATTGGAAAGCAAATAAATATAACATCACTGCATCTGAGCTCTTAGACTCTCATGGAAAAATAGTCATTCCATTCTCATCACAATACAAAGACTTTGAAATTGTAGAGACTGAAGTTGACGCGCCACATATACTTGCAAATAAAACAGATGATAAAGAGGGTGAAAAGAACATCTATTACCTACTGGACATTAATGGAAAACTTCTGTACGGTATCCCTAAGTATTCATGGAGCGTAGATTGGGAAAGCGCCATTGGATATAATTATGGAGAAGACGGCGTGGAAGAGACAATTTACTATGATGAATTGACTTCATCCTCTCAGTTCAACTACGACAATTTTGATTTGCTTTATGAGGAGACGCCTGGATGCACTATTGACGAAGATGGATATTTGGTAAAGAAAGACAGCCAGGAAGATGATTATACAACAGACGATATCGAGCCTGAGCCGGAGGCAGACCCGGGTCTGCTCTATTCGGGAACGTACACGATAAGCGCACAAGGACGATCTCTTTCAACTGGTGCATACACTGATGCTATTGGAGGTGACCTACCTGTGGAAATCAAAATATACGAAGACAGAATCATTATCAACAATACTGATGAATTGCCACACACAGGGGATTCCGGCAGCACAAGAATCTATCGTGGTGTTCCACAATTTAGTACAGGAGGAGAAGACACGTACTATGTAACAGAAAACTACAACATTAGGAAGGTAAGTGAATTTTTGGGACCGTATGGCGTAGATTATTTCGAATATCAACTTGCCAAAGGAGAAACGGCCATGCCAAGACATTCAAATTCTTACAATTCAGAAAGTTACTCCTCCACTTCCTCCACAACGTCAGGGTCTGGCGTGAGTGACAGAAATTACAGAAGCGTTACTCACGACTGCACCTATTGTAACGGAACAGGAAAGAGACTTCATGAGGACTATGTTTCCACTTATGGGCAGCCTTACGTAAGGAGAAAATGCAATGAGTGTGGAGCGACTTATGGCAACGACATGGTACATGCGCACGTTACCTGCGGATATTGCGGAGGTACAGGGAAAAGGAAGTGAAAAAAGATTCCTTTAAATCCGCGTCCCTTCTCTGGAACTCTGTAAAAAAATCCGTAGAAATAACTTAATTCAACTATTTTACTTCATTTTTTTTTCTTGTTGGAAAAATATTTGTATATTTGCATATAAAATGAGAGTCACTATATGTCACTACCGACAATAACTAGCGCAAAAAAAATTGAACAATATTTCTTTACAGGCGAAGAGCCTGTATTGGTGATGTGTTCTGATTTAAATATGTACGTATGCAAGTACATGCGGTCCTCAGCATCAGCCTACAAATTGGCTTGTGAATTCATCGGATCACAAATGGCTAAAAAGTGGAAGTTAAACTTACCCGATATCGCCTTGGTGAAAATCAAGCCTTCTCATTGGAACGGGATAAGTCTTAACCATAACAATTATGCACCAACGTTGGGAAGCAAATGGTTAGATGGTGTTATTGACATAACTCCTTCAACCTTCGATAAAATTCCAATAACTATTGACGTCCTTTATCAATTGATGAAAATTGCATTATTCGACTTTTGGGTGGCTAATGAAGATCGCAATGCAAATAATGCAAACCTGATGTTTGACGTAATAAAAGAACAGCTTGTGGTAATAGACTTTGGCTGTATATTTAATACCGCCACATTCGATTATCCACTTTCTCAACTCACTTCTACAGACACAATCCTTAATTCTGACATTTTCATTCACCTTCGGAAAATCTCTAATAAGCTAAATATAACACACCTTTTAGAACAATTAAAGAGAGAATACAATTTTTATATCGAACGGTGTAGTTTTATAAAATCTGAAATTGAAAAAGAAATACCGCAAGAATGGAATGTGCCTCATGTCACTATTAAGGAAAAAATTGAACAACTTTTCAATGACAAATGGATTGTAGAAGTTTGGAATAACTTTTTTGAATGTCTTAATGATAATTTAAATTATGAATAGTCTGAAATACAGTATAATCTATGCAGTCATCCGACCTGAGATTACCGAAAGGATTAGTGTCGGACTGATTTTTGTTGACGGAGACAAAATTGAAATTCGATACTCGAAACAAAAGTTGGACGCTCTTCAAGGATTATTTCCACAGAAAGAATACGAATTTGTGTCAAAAGTAGTCCAATCAATGCCAACTAGTGGTAAAATTACCAGCATCAAAGATATTAATTATCTTGCTTGTTATTCTAATAACATGATTACGGTATCTCCATTGCAAAGTATCGACATCGAAGCATCCGAACAGACTAAGACAAAACTATTCCAAAACTATATTTATGCGTAGTTACAGAGCATAAGGCTAACAGCTATGTATCTGTCTTTTCCTCAATCATAGCATCTAACTTTTACGCAGAAATAGCTAAGAATAGCTACAACACTAATGTAGTTATAACTATCCCCGAGTTCGGGCGAAAACCTCAAAAAAATCGAAACTTTCGTCCGAACTTGGGCATATTCATTAACAAAGAACTAAACACTATTCATCAAAAATTCATTATCGCCAAAGTCCGTAGAATTATCATCTCATTCAAGTTTTGAAAGTTGCTATATTTATGATAATTAGGTCGATGCATCAACCAAAATAAATATAAGCCAAACTAAAGATATTATTTATGAAAATTCGTGGAAATTGATGGATATTTGTGTTTTAAATAAAAAACTACCTTCATTCCGCAAGATTTTAAGGGGTGTTCTATAAATTATGTCGGATTGATTTTTGATTTTATGCGAGTGGATTTTTGTTAGCATTTGAGGGCGCATAGCGAGCTATGTAACCGAGATTCTGGAGCAGCGAGTGCAGAGCCAAGCTTGCTTGAGCTATGCCGAGTCGTGACAGAATCCTCCGAAGAGAAAATGATGACAAAAAGACACCGCAGAAAACAAAAAGCAACCGAATTGAAACTTTTATTTTGTAGGAGGATTTAAAAATCAGAATTTTTAGAACACCCCTTAACTTAGCATTATTTGAAATTTCCTGCAAAACATAAATTTGACCAGGATTTTGTCATGAAAAATTTCTCACCTTATATTCATGTTAAGATTATAGTCAGATTTTTTCCCTTATTAAACTCTCACATCGTCCGCATGGCTTTTTATTGAGTACGAAGTGCGTTTTTTCTCCAAGTGTCCGTCCGCATGGCTTTTCATTGAGTACGAAGTGCGTTTTTTCTCCAAGTGTCCGTCCGCATGGCTTTTTATTAAGCGAAGCGTTTTTTCTCCGCAACGCAGTGTAGGATTTTTTATTGAGTTTTGTCCGCACGCAGTGCTGGTGTGTCTGTCGTATGGGTTGGAGGCAAACTTGTTTGCATACAGCCGTCACGGCATCAACGACGCAGGGCGAAGCCCAAGACAAAACGTTTTTTTCTATTACAATCGTTATCCAATTCACGAACAATGACAAAAACGAGACAACTTGCTTTTTAGCAATTACTTAATAAGTAAAACCGAACAGCCAGAGAGGTATACGATTACCATATCCCACCTCAGTATCATCCACGGCAAGGAAGCTGTCTGGGACATCTGCAATCTGATCAAAAGACTTTTTCCTGCCGCCAACTTCAAATAGATACTTGTCATTAACAAGAAAGTCGCCTTTAAGTGGATGCTTAACATCATTATTCACCATCAACTGGCAACAGAAAAGCGTCTCACGTTCATTACCCTTATTCACTATAGGACACAGTGCATGCATCAAGTTGGGATTACCAAGGAATATCTTGTCGGGCTTGCACAAAAACCTGTAGCTCTTCGCCTTTGAGCTGAGTAAAGTAATAATCTGTGCTTTGTCCAAAGCATAAAGCATGCGTAGTCCCAACTCATTATTGGTGGACAATTGGCTCCACAACTCTGACATCTTGGGGGCGAAAGGAACGCGTTCGCTGATTATCATCAACAGCTTCTTCACTTTTTGGATAGTATCAAAAGTCATTCTCTCGACAGCTGACAAGTCGCTGTCGATGACCAGAGACACGATTTCTCTCAGGCGTGCAGAAAAATCTTCTCCTGCCTCGCGGTAGAAAGGGTAGTATCCATGCTCAAGATAAGCCTCAAAGAAAGGAGCCACCTTGACTGTCTGCACTATTTGCATCGAATGGCAGACATGGTTCTTCAATAAGTCGTCAAGAGGTATGACTGGAAAATGGATGACATCCTCATATGCCAGAAACTCACGGAAAGACATGCCATATAATGTATAAGAAGTCTGGCGACGGGAGAGGTCCACACGGGCATTGTCCATGATGAGTAAAGAACTGCTTGTATAAACGATACTCATGTCGGGATAGCTGTCGTAAATATTCTTCAGTGTTTCTGACCATCTTTCATATCTGTGTACTTCGTCAAGAAATAAACGTCGCAAACCATGCTGGTCGGCCCAGTCAACCAAGTCTATCAAGGAATGAGTGGTAAACCATAAGTCATCCAATGATGCATAAAGTGTTTGGTCGAGATTCTCATAATTTTCGAGTATATACTGTAAAAGCATTGTGGTCTTCCCCACTCCACGGGCACCCCTGATGCTGATAATTCTGGCATTCCAATTGATTTGCCCGTACAGATAGCGTTTGAATCTCAGGTTTACTTTAGCAATCTTACGATGATAGTTATTGAAAAGGGGCTGTAGTTCTATCGACTCCATAACATATGATTTTTATGCGAAGTTAGCAATTTATATTCACAACTGCAAAAAATCAACACATTTTTATATTTCCAAATATAAAAAATTGACGATTATTACATTTCCAAATACAAAAAGCACCTGATTTTAATCGATTAGCGCATATAATGGAAGGATTTCAACATGCCTACGTCCATAGTTGACTTTTGGATTATAATAAGTGAGTTGGTCAAAATTCTCCAATTCTTGACAATCAACTCTAAATTAAATCTCCAATTCTTGACAATCAACACTACAACAATTCTCTAATTCTTGACAATCAACACTACAACAATTCTCAAATTCCCCAATTCTTGACAATCAAAACTAACAATCCCCAAATTCACAGCTAACGGATATTATCATCGAGAATTATAAAATTTGAAATTCATGACCAGAATCTTGATAGATTCATATCCCTTTACCTCTCTATAATTACTGGATAGTCGCTGAAATCGAGAAAAATGACAACAATCTAAAATTCAGTAATAAATTATGAGTAGATCTATAAGAAAGCATACAATTGTCAAATATGCTTGCGACACACGTTGGTCATGGAAAAATGGGAGGACATTTGCCAATCGATACAATCGCAGAGTCGCAAAAAGAGCTCTTCACAGTGGTGAGGACTGTCTTCCAAGAGCAAAGAAACTGTGTGCATGGGACTGGGATTATTGCAAATGGTATATTTCGAAGAAAGAAGCCCAGAAGTATTACAAATTAAAAAGAAAGTAAGAATATTTGAAGTATGAAAACATCAAGACAACTATTATTTACGGCAGCCGTGGCAATGCTGGCATGTACTGCCTGTAAAAAACAGCCGGCCACCACAGACCAACGCGGCGACGACGGCTTCCGATGGACTCTCCTGCAGCGAGACAGCCTTTACGGAGCTGCTGACTCAACGGGAAAAGAAATCATCCCGATTGAATTCGACAAGGTAGAGTATTACAACACCGACATAGAGAAACTGAGCCGCGATTTTATATTCCATTATTTCATCGTGGAGAAGAACGGTTGTCAGGGAACCTACAGCAATACGGGCAACATAATCATCCCGACAGACAGACAATACTGCAGCGTGGAAGCCACGCACGACTACAGCTATTCCGAAGAACACTTCGTCTATTGGATAGCAGAAAAAAAAGAAACCGATGCAGTCGAGCTTTGCGATGCAAGAGGAGACATTGTCGTGCCGTTCGCTGCCGGATACAAGTATCTTAACCTTGAATACAACGAGCATGGGTATAACGAATACTCCGATGATATGTCCACAGAACAGTTAGAAGAACAGCATGAGTTCTACCGCTATATCATCGGATTGAAAGAAAACGATGACGAATTAACATACGACCAACGTGCCTGGCTGATGAACCTGAACGGAGAGTTGATCAGTAAAGAGCCCAGAAGCCAGTGGTACGTGTGGAGCGACCATGCTGAAGGCGTCAACTTCGGACCGGACAAGCAAAACCTGTGCGTCCCCCTCGACAGCACGATGTACAAAACTAAATTTGACTACAACAGCTTCGACGGACTCTATCTTGATCCGTATGAGTGACACGCCCAGATATTTAGGCATAGTCTCTATGCACTACACGACTACCGTATCACTCGAGATGTCGGATGAACCAAATAATTCTCTAATTCTCTAATTCTTGATAATCAATACTAAAACAATTCTCTAATTCTCAAATTGTTGATAATCAACACTAATAATCGTCAAATTCTTGATTCATCATTTAACTTCAAAACAAACTTTCCTGATTAAAATTTTCATTTAATATTCTGACAATTTTCTTTCTTAAAAAAACAATCCGTCCGCATGGTTCTTTCAACTTTCAACATTAAACTTTAAACTAAAAAAATATTCATGAACATTCATGTTAAAATAAATCCATCACGCAGACTAACGTCCTTTTATTACTTCCATTTTTACTTCCTTTTATTACTCCCATTTTTAATTCCTTCTTTCCCAAAAAATATTAATTCGTGGACATTCATGAACATTATTTCATGATTTCCTCTTTGTCATGTCAGAGTTCAAACAAGTTTGACTCTGATCATCTGACAAATTCGGAAATTCATGTTAAAAGAAAAACACCCGCAATACAGATGAGACTTAGTATCAGCTTCCAGCGATGATGTTGATGATTGCGACGATATCACTGATATCCACGGTCTTGTCCACATTCACATCTGCCCTGGGCCAGGAGCTGATGCCCGCGATGTGGTTGATGACCGCCACGATATCGCTGATATCCACTTTACCGTCCTCGTTCACGTCGCCTCGGAGCCCGTCACCGACAAGCAGCACATAGCTGTCTTCATCCGGCTCGTACTCATCATCGCCCGCGAAAGAGGCCTTGATGCGGGTGGAACCATCCGCCAGGATTTTCACAGTCCCCGTCTTGCCGTCCACTGTTGCAACAGTCTCATCCTCGCTGTAATAAGTCACAGGCAGGCTGTGCGGGTTGAGTAAAGCCGGCTGAGTGAAGGTCTTGTCTTTCTGTGCATGGACGACATGTTCACTGAACGACAGCTCCGGATCCTTACCCGGAACCGTAATCAGACAGCTTGCGCTCAAATTGTGGTCGACGACCGCAACCGCAGAGTACGTGCCACGTGGAGAATCCGGCCTGACGGTAATCGTTCCGTCGTCAGCCTTGTCTACCTCGGCTGTTCCCAACCATATCCAGATGGTCGATTCCGGGACGGCGTTGGCTGGTAATATCACCAGTTCCGGCTTTACACTCTCGCCACGTTCGAGCGTCACGGCCTCAGGAAGCATATACACCTCCTGAACCACCGGTGCCGTCACCTTGACAGTCAGTGTGGCAGACACAGAACCATTCACCAACACATTGTAAATGTATGTACCTATTGATGCAGTGGAAGCATCGACACTGAAGGACTGATTCTCCTTATCAAACGAGATAACCGGCGCAGTGCCTTCACCTTCCTTCAGGGAGGCAGTGAAGGAGGTCATGCTGGCCTTATCCGGCCGCAATATCGCCTTCACACCTTCCACCTTCTCTCCCACTACAACAAGCACATTCTCCATACGCACGTTCTCCAGCTTGTAATACTCCTTGGAAGTGCCGATATTCACCAGGCATGCGTCGGACACCACGTCATTGTAGCCTCTCGTGAATTCCACACGCAACTCCTTGTAGTTGATGGCGGTTCCGTCCTGAGGTTTGAAAAACACCGTCTTGTAGTATTCGTCTGAAGAGATAAGCGTCGTGCAGGCGCGGTCGGCATAGAACCCACCGTACTGTGTGACACGAGCAGTCCCTCCAATCAGCCAGCTGCTGCCACGTACACCCTGAAATGTGACGTTGGCGGGAGTCGGCGTGACATCCACCCTGTAAACAGAACCTGACAAGAGATAATAAGCACCAATATCATCGCGTTCCACCTCAAGATAATATGGCCGGCTGGCATTCTCAAAGACTTTACGTATGTTCAGACTTATGGCCTGCACCGCAGTGGCAGTTCCCACATAAATACTTGCCGAGGCGACATCGGTGCCGGCAAGAGTTCCCTCAGTAGCCTTCACCCGTGTGTACACATAATTCACTGTGTTGGCAGTTCCGCCAAGATTCAATTCCGTCTGAATGGAAGAATTGAGTGTCACACTTTTCGCCCATTCTTGCTCTGTCAGCTGGGAGACAGTCTTTTTTGAACTGTAAATCAAATATTCCTGACCGGCTTGTGGATTCGTGACTCTAACCTGGCCTGAATACACCCTGAGTTCAGGTTGCACCACACTGGCGGTGCATTTCCATTTCTCTGCTTTCCACGGCGAGCTGTACACAACCCCCATCGTTCCACTTGCCAAAATCCTCACACGTAAGTATTTACCCACATCGGAAGTCTTCACCGTATAGAACTTGCTTTCCGCCCCTTCAATGTCTGTCCATCCCGTCTCACCGTCAGCACTCTCCTGCCAGAAGAAAAACAGACGTCCCTCCGCTATTTGCGAAACCATTCCTGACAGCGAATACGACAACTGAGTACCGGGATATGCTGGCAAAGAACTTTTGTTGACAGATCCGGAGAGAGGCGGAACACTCATCAGGACGTAAGTCGCCGGATAACCATTTTCGTCCACGACGGTGTTGTCGTCACTTACGCGGCCGTTCTTTGGAGCTATGATAAAGTTGTCGATGACATCCATCAAGCCCTTTGTTGTGTAGATAGCCTGCTGGGGTCCCTCAAAAGTTGAAGTTCCAGCCGAAACCCTCAAATCTTCTACAAACTCGACACCATATTCTTTACCCTTGGCGTAAATTGTTCCACCATCAATAAACAAGCTTTTGGCATAGATGGCCTGATTGGACCTGCTATTTGAACTGGATACAGCATGGATGATACCCCCTCTCGTGATAAGAATGTCATCACAGAAAATCGGTCGCGATGAGTTGACATCCACTTTTCCTCCGTTCATTATCATATTCTTCACCCTTATTCCCAGTATACCTTCTACTGTGAATGTTCCGCCATCCACTTGTAGCTTCCTCGCAGAATAAAAACCTCCGCCTTTCAGCTTTATATCTCCTCCACTGATATAAGCCTCCATGACAGACATCGCTGCCACATCAGCATCTTTTGCGTTCTGGGCAACCAGACTTCCGCCTTCCATATAAAAATACGGGCAAGAGACGCTGTTATGCCCCCACTCACCAGTCTTCCCAACCAGCTCTCCACCTTTTATCCTCAGCGTATGGGCTGTCAGGTTTCCATCTTGTCCGACTCCAACCGATTCCAGCTTTCCTCCCAGCAACACACACTCTTTTTTAACCTCGATGTCACGATAAGTCGACCACCCATTCTCATTCCGACTTGTGCATTTTGCTATCACATTGGCATCAATCGTAAGATTATCACACATAATGCACTGTCCTTCTGACCTGGCGTAATCCATAAATACGTGTGTTCCCTCACTTGTCACCTTGAGCGTTTTGTCCTTGTCACCTTTGATTGTAAGCGAATGCCCCCCTACCAGTCTTTTCAATGTGTGGCTCTCATCCACCACCAAGGTTGTATTGCCTGTCATGATCACATATGCATTCTTCGGCAGTGTGCTCACTTTCACCTCGTCCTGTACTTTGACAATATCAACAGCGAATGCATTCCCTGCCGTCATCCATAAAAACATAATGAAGGAGAGTAACGAGATGTGTTTCTGTATTTCTTTGTTCATAACTTTTATTTTTTACATCAAGTTTGATTATACAAGATTCTTTCACTCTATGGTGCAAATTTACAAAAAAAAAATCAAAAAGCAAATATCAAACCAAAATAATTATATATCCCCCACTTTTTCCGAAAACGTCAGAAACCTATCCAATATTCATGTAACTTTGCACAATAATCGAACTACCATGAAATAATACTATCAAATCTATAGAGTCTATTATATCTATAGCGTCTATAACATCTTTCAATAATAAACTTTAAAATAATCCAAGCACCATGAACGCACAAGGACAAAAAACCGGCGGACGCCAGAAAGGCACGCCAAACAAACTCACTGCCTCCATGAAATACCTCACGAAGGCACTCTTTCTTAACAACTACGATCTGCTTGAACAAAGCTTCCAACAGTGTAAACCGGCGGAACGGCTCAACTTCTACGCCAAGATGCAGCCTTACCTCTGCGCACACGAGACTTCCACAGAGAATGGAGGCGAGTGGATCATCGGACAGAACATGGAACACCTTTCCATTCAGCAGATTGAACTCGAGTCCCTATACCAGAAACTACAGAACGTCGAACTGAGCTACATCAACGCGCTCAGCAACTTCCAAAAGACGGCCAACGAACGATGGAACGACATCAAGGAGCAGATGGCGGCGGCACAAGACTACGGTGTGGAGCAGGAAAAACTGAACGACATGTTCAAAAACTTGTACGAGCAATACTTACAACAATACGAACAAAATCATACCCGGCTGGATAACTCTTTCGAAATAACAAGGCAGAACATCCAAAAGAAAATCAACGAACAAGAAAGCATGATCATCAGCACTCCGTCAAACATCGAATCCACCACCACTGCGGTTGATCAACCCTCACCGTCTGACGATTCAACCTCTCAGCACAGCGACTCAACCACTCAGAAAGTCGAATCAACCTCTCAATACGTCGACTCAACCACTCAACACGTCGATTCAACCTCTCAACACAGCGACTCAACCACTCAACACGTCGATTCAAACACTCATGCCACCGAACAGTCCACAACATCTGAACCTGCTACCACACCTACCAACACTCCAACAAGCCCTAACCATACAGAACCCATGCCTGACACTCATGGCAGAAAGTCTGCACCCGCAACACAATCACATGCATACAACAAACAGCAGAACCAACACATTCCTTTCTATGCCAACCTGAAACAAAAACGAAAACTGCGAAGAGGCCGAAAATAAAGTCCCGTCTATTTCTGTCTATTTTTGTCTATTTTCCCCATGCCGATTGTCAATCATCCACCTTATAATTCTTGAGGATAGATGACAGACCACAATAAAGGAAAAAGAGCCTTTGCCAAACCGAGTTCGGGAGAAAATCGCAAAAAATCAAAACTATCGCCCGAACTCGGGCACCTACTCTTTTCCTGCTATCTCGTTGATCACCGCCACGATGTCGCTGATGTCGACCTTGTTGTCCTCGTTGACGTCTGCATTTTCGTAGAGAGCCGTTCCAGCAATTTGGTTGATGATAGCCACGATATCGCTGATATCGACTTTTCCGTCACGGTTCACATCACCCTTCAAGCGTGCCTCTTCCTTCTTTGTGATGACCACGTTGTCGAAGCCAATGATTTTCTCCGAACCGTCAGCTGTGTGTACCGCCTGCAGACGCACTGTGGTAGAGGCCTTACCGTCGCTGGAGAAAGTCAGCTCCGCCATCTGCCATTCAGACTTGTTTTCCAGAGAGGGTGCCGTAACGACCGCGCCGTTCTCCGTCTCCACACTGACGACGGCATCGCCGCCCAGACCGCTCTTCCAAACGCTCGCCGTCAGCGTGTATTCCCCCTCAGGCAGCCGCAGCTCCTGAGAGAGCGTCAGTGTGGGTGTTCCCCAGTTCTGACGAACCCAGTAGGTCTGCCGGCCGTTTTCTGTTGGCTGACTGAGGGTACCGAAAAAACGGTCGAAATAGAGGTCGCCGCTTTTCAGTGCCGTGATGTCGTTAGCATTGGGATTGCTGCGCTCCACAGTCCAGCTTTCCGGTATATAGATGGCGCGGTCACTGCTTACACCCGATCCGCTCTGCACATCATAGCTCTTCTCGAAGTCACCGTTCTCCAATGCCGTGGGCAATTCCTTCTGCTGATAACCGATGCCCTGCAACTCGCAAATCTCCTCCTGGGTGAGGCACACGTCGTAGAGACGAAGGCCGTCGATGGTTCCGATGAAGTCCTGGTTGTCGTTGGCATAAGCACCGTCCCACCACTGCGTCCGGCCAATATAGTTGCGCGAGTCTTTTGCGATTTCCGCCAACATATAGGGCTCGTTCACGATGCTCGTGGTCGATGCATCCTCCTGGCCGTCCACGAAGATTTTCGTTGTACGGGTGGCAGCATTGAAGGAAACGGCTATCTTATACTCCTGACCGGCCTTCAGCTGTGTATTGCCGTCAACCATCACTGTGGTGCCGCCATTATATTTCACACCGGCCGACAGCTTGTTGGCACGTAGGAACACACTGTTGCCGCTGCCACTGCCGAAGTCGTAGATACGCGGCTGACCGCTGAGGCTGGACGGCTTCACAGTCACAAGGAAGGTATAGGACCGCAGGCCTGAGAGCAGTCCCTCTGGAGCCTGGCCGTATTTGTTGGTGCTGAATGCACCGGAACGGTTGCCGCTGAGGTCGAGCGACGAATCCTGCTCATACCGCAGGTTCTTGGGGATGTCACGCTTCAGACCTTTCACAACGAATGTGCGTTTCGTCTCGCCTATGGCTGCGGTCAGGGTCACTTCCTTGTCCTCTGTCAGGGCCGAGAGTGTGCCGCCTTTTGCGATGACAGTCTCGTCGGACGAAGTCCAGGTGATGTCAAGTCCCAGGGAAGAGGAAGGGAGTACGAGGTCGGTACGTGTCTCTACCGGAAGCTCAAGCAGCTCAAGCGCAGATGTCCCCAGCTCACGGGTCATCACTTCCTCTGCCTCTGCCACCATCTGCTGAACGCCCATCGGGCTGTGGCACACCTGCTGACTGCTGAAATACAAGAACTCATGTTCACATGGTGTCGGGTTGGTCTCCATCACCGGAATCTCACCGATTTCTATCACCTGATCCACCAGTCCGTTACGGTAGGTGGTAAGAGTCTGTCCGTCGTAAGTGAGCGTCAACACCCATGTGGTCAGTTTGGTCGGGTGGTCGTCGCCACTGGTACCGGTGCTGTAGAGCGCCCAGTCATCACTGGTATATAGCTTGTTTTGGCTCTTCCACGACTTGCCGCCATAGCTCACGACAGGACGCTTGTCCGTCGCGTCGAGACTGTAGGTCAGCTGCTGCTCGCCTTCACCCAGTGCCAGTATGGTGCCCTGATAGTTGGCGGCATCCATGGCGATGCCCACAGTGAGCGTGCCAGGATTGGTCAGCGGATAGATATCGGGCAGCTTCTCCCCTTCCGGCTCAAGGGTCAGAGGCTCGGTCCACTGGTAGTCGGCATGGATAGCCGTGGGATACCCTTTCGGATAGCCTTTCGTCACAATCCAGTAGTAGTAGTCACCTTGCATCCACACCAGACGCATAGGACTGTTCTTCGAGCCGGGGATGATAAACGGACGTGCGTTGTTCTTCGGTGAGTCTTTCGTGAGTTGCTCCTGACCTGCCACCTTGCCGTCATCTTCAATCGTGTACTTCCAGATTTCGTACACACCGTCCTTGTTGTACGCACCGTTCTTCGTCGGTATGCTCAGATAGAGGTCGTTCACGTTGTCGGGGTCAACCGCCATGCCGCCGCTGTAGCAGCGCTCAGTGGAGTTCCAGTTGTGGTGGAAAGCATGTCCGCCGTACTGTACCCAGGTGTTGCGCCAGGCTGTGCCGGTCCAACGGGCATACCAGTAGACATGGGTGGTCTTTGCGTCGTCGATATGCGGATAGGCGATGACGGGGTTCTCGTCCTTGTCGAGCGTGATTTGCCATACCCAGTTACGGATGTTGGCCGTCTTGTCGACGATGGTGGCGGGATACTGGCTGGCATAGCTGTCAGTCTTGCTCACGTTGAACACACCGTTCTTGATCACGCTCAGCTGCTTTCCGTTCAAGTCGCGCAGGATGGGACCGTTGCCCTTGTTGATGTCAATCACATTGAAATAGAGCCAGTCTGGCATCTCGTTGTCAGGGTGGCCGGTGGTGTAGCTCACATAGATCTTGTCCTTACCGTTGCTCTGGTATTTCGCATAGGGGCGGGCGCCCGTGCTCTGAACAATCTGCTTCGGACCGAAGTCGAACTGGCAGTTGTCGTCTGCGTCAGGCATGGTAAGCCGGGCGATAGTCGGATGCCAGTTGATGCCTCGCCAACACAGGTAGATATGATCAGGGTCGTCGCTCAGGATGAACGGCGAGGGATAGGTGGTGTTGTTGGCTGTCGAGAGGTACTTCTCATCGTCGAGGCTG
>FLNY01000186.1_pt1 | contig 19812 bp, 11 predicted proteins | sample 1140381 | NCBI WGS metagenome assembly FLNY01 (sample SAMEA3878172, study PRJEB12797) | bioreactor metagenome | biome: Moose rumen | place: Sweden | collected 2011-10
TTATGACTTCGATGAGGAGAAACAACACGTGTCCTCCGTCGAGTGCGGGAATGGGCAATATGTTCATAAAGGCAAGTATGATGGCAAGAAATGCAGTGTTGAACCAAAAAGACTGCCAATCCCAAGTCTTGGGGAACATGTTTGCTATGGTGCCAAAACCACCAATTTGTGTAGCGCCTTCTTTGGTAAAGACCATACGGAACTGACGCACGTAGCTACTGAGAATTTCCCAACCTTTGCTAATCCCAGCTGGCAGAGCCTCGAAAAAGCTGTATTCATGAATCTGTGGGTTTACAAAACTTGTTATGTTTTGTCCGAAGAATCCGAGTTTACCATCGTCGCCAACTTTTGCGTTTAACGTGTCGCGACTGCCATTTGCTCGCACTACTGCCATTTGCAAGTCTTTGCCTGCGTTGTCGGTAAGCAAGGTGGTGAATTGTCGGAATGTCTGGATCTGTGTGCCGTTGATTGCAACAATCGTATCGCCGTGTGCCATGCCTGCCAATTCGGCTGCTGAGCCACCTATGACCGAGTCGACCACTGCCGGCATACTGAAGGTCATTAGTGGTTGTTTGCTGTCTTTAAGTATCTGACGGAAAAATTCATGTGGTATCTCTACTTGTGCCGTGTCGCCATTTCGCCTTACTGCTATGGTGCAAGGGTCGTCGTAGAGAATGGCGTTGATGAAGTCTTTCTGCTTGTCGATTGGAGTGCCGTTGACCGACAGCGGGATGTCGCCATCAACGAAGCCGACCTTGTGCATGACTTCGGAATATTCATAACCATTGGGGGCTTGCGACATGGGGATGTAGCTTTCGCCCCACGTGTAGAGTATGAGCCAAAATATCAGCGGAGCTTCGATGAAGTTGACCAATACGCCGCCAAGCATGACAAGCAGGCGTTGCCACGCTGGCTTTGCGCGAAACTCCCATTCTTGCACTGGTTGTTTCATTTGTTCTGTATCCATCGACTCGTCAATCATGCCAGCAATCTTGACGTAGCCACCCAATGGGAGCCAGCCAATGCCGTATTCAGTCTCGCCTCGTTGTACTTTGAAGAGTGAGAACCACGGGTCGAAAAACAAATAGAATTTTTCTACTCTGATGTGAAAAAGTTTTGCAAAAAAGAAGTGTCCGCCCTCGTGCGTGACAATAAGTATGGATAGGCTCAGCAAAAATTGGAGCACCATTACGAGTATGTCCATTTACGCGTTGTTTTCTTAAAAGTAGTGTTTGCGAATAAATTGCGAATATACTCAATTTATTTATATGCCTTGTTGGGCTACGACTCCGAACGACGTAAAGTTTTTAAAATTGCAGACGTCAGTAATTAACAAATAAATTAAACTCGAGAAAATGGCAATTTACGGCTACATTCGCGTAAGTACAGATATGCAAACGGTTGAAAATCAGCGGTTTGAGATAATTAATTTTTGCAATAGAAACAATATTGGTCCTGTAGATGAGTGGGTCGAGGAGACTGTGAGTGGTGGCAAAGAATATCAGAAAAGACGCTTAGGCAAACTACTTCGCAGGCTAAAAAAAACGATTTGCTGATTTGTAGTGAGATAAGTCGCCTTGGGCGAAGTATGCTTATGGTTATGGAGATTCTGAACCAATGCGTCAAGAAAGGCATTCAGGTGTGGACCATTAAAGACAATTTTCGGCTTGGTGATGACATTCAGAGCAAGGTCATTGCTTTTGCTTTTTCGCTTGCAGCCGAGATTGAGCGTCAGCTCATAGCCCAGCGTACGCGCGAGGCTCTGGCGCGTAGGCGTGCCGAGGGCAAAATACTTGGTCGACCCAAAGGGAGCGCGACTGAGCTATGCAAACGCAAACTCTTCAGACACGAAAAACAGATTGTGAACATGCTGCGTAGGGGCGAAAATCTGCGCTATATGTGCGAGAAACTACACGTCAGTCGGGACAGCCTCCGCAAATATATAATAGAACGTGGATTGCGGCAGCAAGATGCTGAAAATGAGTGAGTTATGAGGCTCTGAGATGAACTAAAAAAAACGACGGTCTTTTCATAGCAAAAGGCCGTCGATTGCTTTTTGGTGCAAGCAGTCTTGCTACGTGAATTTCTGTTAACTTTGCCGTCGGAATGAACACTAAAATCAAAGCTGCTTTTTTCGACATTGACGGCACTCTCGTCAGTTTCAACACTCATTGTGTCCCACAAAGTGCCAAACAAGCCCTCAACCTACTCCGCCAAAATGGTGTACGATGTTTCATATCGTCGGGGCGGCACATCTCGAACATAAACAATTTGCCTGGTCTGACATTCGACGGCTACATTACTGTCAACGGAGGCATGACATATTGCAATGGCACGCTAATAGACAGCAATCCGATAGACAAAAAAGACGTCAAGACTATGCTCGACATGATTTACGAAGAGAATCGGTTTCCGTCGTGTTTTGTGCGTCAAGACGGGTTGCTACTAAGCCATGAGACCGCAGCAACCGACCAAATCTTTCGTCAGCTACGTTTTGACCCCATGCCACCCATTGCCGACTTGCGCACACTCACCGATGAACCTATATACCAAATGATTACGTTTTTCGGACCCGACATAGAAAGCGAAATCATGCAACGGTTGCCCTCTTGCGCATCGGAGCGTTGGAGCCCTGTTTTTACCGATGTTGTGCCACGTGGACAGAGCAAAGTGCGTGGCATCGAAAAGATATGCAACAAACTAAGCATTTTGCCCTCAGAAATAGTGGCTTTTGGCGACGGTGGCAACGACATCGACATGTTGCGCTATGCAGGCATAGGCGTGGCCATGGGTGGCGCAGAAGAATTGGTTAAAAGTGCTGCCGACATAGTAGCCCCCGACGTAGATAAGGACGGCATTTGGCACGTAGTACAAAACATCTTAAACGATTAGCAAACAAACGTGATTGACAAGAAATACGAGATACATTTTGCACCATTACAAGGACTTACTGATGGTGCTTTTCGTCGCCTACACTCCCAAATATATGGCGGAATAGACTATTACTACACACCTTTTGTCCGCATAGAACATGGCGACTTTCGCCGACGCGACCTACGCGAGATTGCCGAAGACGAAATGCCCAACACAATATGGCAAGTACTTCCCGGCTCGGGCGAAGAGCTACTTCGCCTTTGCGAACCATTGCTAAGCAGTGGCAAACGACGCATAGACATAAACGTAGGTTGTCCGTTTCCGCCCATAATGGCACACGGTCGTGGCGCTACACTGCTCAACAACCCCGACCGACTTGCTGACGTGCTTAGCGCAACACACCAGTTGCCCTCAGACACCGAGGTAAGCCTAAAAATGCGCTTAGGATATGACGACCCCTACCAATGGAAAGAAATAATCGACATCGTCAACGAAGCACGCCTTGCGCACGTGTGCTTGCACGCACGCTTTGCCAAGCAACAATATAAGGGCACATGCGACACGGAAGCCTTTGGGGACTTTGCCAACGAATGTAAGCATCCGTTGCTCTACAATGGCGACATCCGAACCGCATCCGATGCCGAAAAGATAACGACAGACTTTCCGTCGCTCAAAGGCATAATGATTGGTCGTGGACTAATCGTAGACATGCTTCTTGCCACCCGACTACGTGGGCAAGCGCCTTCGACTGATGACGAAATAAACCTCTTTGCACAAATGCACGAAGCTCTCTGCGCAAGCCTCGCCGAACGATATGCAGACGACCGACAAGTGGTTAGCCACATGCAACCATTTTGGGAGTACTTCTACGTCGAAGCCGACCACAAGCTACGCAAAGTAATCAAGAAAGCACATACACTCAGCGCATACAATGCTGCAACGGGTGCACTCATCGGTTCTCTTCGTCAAAACGCATAGGATATGGAATGTCGCATAGGTTGTGGAGCTTGTTGCATAGCCATTTCAATCAGTTCGCCCATTCCGGGCATGCCCAACGGAAAACCCGGTGGCATGCCATGCATACACCTAACACCCGACCGACGATGTGCCATTTTTGATAGTCCAGACCGCCCACGCGTGTGCGACGGCTTCAAAGCCGAAAAACTTTTTTGCGGACAGACCAACGAAGAGGCCATGCACATACTCTCACAATTAGAAAAACAGTGCCAGCCCAGATGACGACCGACTTTACATATCTTGACACCGACGACAATTTTTGTGGTGGAGGAGCACAGACTTTCTGCTTTGCACCACAAGCCAACACCGACCTGCGCAACGCCGTAAGGTGCGTTTGCCAATGTTCATCGGTGGCTTTTGCAGAGCAAGTGCATAGCGACATAGTTGTCGTCGTAGACCACGAAAACGTTAATAATCTTGGACGAGCCGACGCGCTCGTAACAACAGAAAGGGGTATTGCCATCTGCATTCGCACTGCCGACTGCATCCCACTGCTACTCTTCGACCCGACCACCCAAATTGCAGCAGCAATACATTCTGGTTGGCGTGGCACAGCACAACGCATAACCACAAATGCTGTCGAGTGCATGAAAAGTCTGGGCGCAAAGCCACACAACATCTTTGCCCGATTTGGTCCACACATTCAAGCCGTAAGCTACACTGTGGGCACCGATGTTGTCGAAGCCATCGGAAACCGCTTTGCCTACACCGACTCCAACGGGCTGCTACACGCATGCCTGCAAGTTGCCGTCGTCGAGCAACTCATGTCCTCTGGACTAAAAAAGGAAAACATAGAGACGTGCGCCACCGACACTTTTGCCTCCGACAACCTGCCATCTTATAGGCGTACGCACACATCATTGCGCATGATAACAGGCATTGTCATCAGATAAAAAAAAGAGTGAGGCGAGGAAATATTGCTTTCCTCGCCTCACGTTTACTACGCTGACTATGCACGCTATACGCTAATAGTCATAATCAATAGCTGTATTTATAGGTGTTGCCATTATATTTAGAGACGAAACCATAGCTATCGGTGTTAATTGTACTATAACTATACGAACCTCTTGAGCGACTATTAGCGCTACTTATGAAGTGTGCAGATCCCTTTCCATACCAACCAAGTGGACCAAAGAAACTAAACATAGGAAGACTAAAATTAGGAAGTTCCTGAACATTCTGACCATATTGGTTTTTTGTACTTGTTTCAAATGTGTATTCCCATTCTTCCTTTGAACTTGTGCTTTTAGAGTAGTAAACCTCGTCCTTATAGCTTACGTCTACTTTTGTAGATTCACCTTCATAACTAGTTGATACCTTCATGGAAGCGATGTCACCTTCGTCATACTCAATTGTGGCTGATTCCGAACCACTCTCTTTCGACGATTCAGAAGACTCACTATAAGTCATGCTTGCACTGGTCATCTGACCATCACCATTGTATGAGAAACTCCAATTTTCTGTCTCATCTGCTTCATCATCTTCGTCTGGCTTGCTCGACTGGTTGTACGTGCTCACTTTCAGGCTCGTAATATAGCCCGACGAAGAAAACCGAAAGTCTGTGTAGTAGACGTAGTTAGCGTATCTGCTGTAGCTGCCACTATAATATACAATAGTGTATGGAGTGTCTTTTGTTTTTATTGTGTACGACCCAGACGTTGAATATGTCCCAGTGTAGGTTATTTTGCTTAGAATATCATCGTCGTTGAAGCCGAACGACCAATTGCCAACACTCGTCAGCTGACGTTCGTTGTCCTTGTCGCCAAAATACGATGCCGAAGCCACAGGCGTTGATTGTCCGCCACCGTCGCTGTCGTCGTCGTCCTTACAGCCGACAAATACCACACTCGAAAGGGCGACAACCACGAGCATGTGGAGTAGAAAATTCTTCTTCATTTTTCTGATTTGAGATTTTGTTTTGTTTGTTAAAAATCACTTTTAACGACCGATTTTTTTAGTCGTACAACAATTTCAAGTGCGAAAATATTAAAAATTTAGTTGCGTAGAGTAGTTTAGGCGATTTTTTTGATTGAGATTTTGACCTTTTAAAACGACTAAAAAAATCGGTCGATTGACGTGTGGAGCAAATTTTCTTATGTGTGATAGGTTAGGTTAGTCGATTTTTTTGCCCCAATATGTTTTGTTGCTACCAATGCCAGCGTAGACAATCGTAGCTGGTCGTCCGCTTGTTTCCCAATCGCATTCACGACTAATGTAGAGCTTGACAGACCCTATGGTCAATATGTTTTTCGAGCTGTCGAAGCTCCACGCAGAGCCTTTCCACGTTCCAGAAGTTACACTATGACTTGCATCGAGTGTCATTTCGCTCGAAGTGCGTTGTTTGCCATACAAGTAGCTTAGGTCAATGTGCTCCCATGTGCCAACAAGTTCGCTTTCGCTAATTGTGGTTTGTGGCACGTTGCCGTAGCGTTCGGGGAGTACGAGTGGCCATCCGTCTTCGGTCCACACGATTCGGCGTACGTGCCCCATCATGACAGCATTGGGCGACCACGAGTCGTAGTCCGATGGGAATCGTCCTTGCGAAGCAAAGAACCAGTTGTCGTTGTTGTCGGTCCACACAGCGCAATGCGAAATACCTACCCAGCCTTGGTCGCCACTAAATTTATATGGGTGAGTCATTATGGGGTAGGCATCGCCACCTGTGTTGGTTACGTCGGTTCCGTTGATGTCTTCATATGGTCCACTGATGCTTGTTGAGCGGACAACGCGTGTGTTGTATGGCACGTCGAGTCCGTCGTAGGCAAGGAAGAGGTAGTAGTAGCCGTCGTGATAGACCACTTCAGGTCCTTCGCTTGCTTGCCAACGGCTGCTTTTCGAGCGAGTGTAAATTAGCTTGCCGTATGTTGCAATGTCGGTCGCCGAACCCCATGGGTCGGGCAGAGTCTCCTTTGTTTTGCCAGTTTCGGGGTCGAGTTGCACAGCGGCTATGCCCGAATGCCAAGATCCATATATGAGCCAATGTTCACCTTCGGGCGTGATGACGTACGATGGGTCGATGGCATTAAACTTGAAGTAGCCACTCCAATCGGACGTCGAAGTGCGCGAGTAGTTTGTCCCTTTGTCGCTCGACGAGCAGATGACGAAGCCTTTGTCTTCCCACTCGTTCGAGGCAGGGTCAGATGTCTCCATAAGACCTATGAACGCACGCTCGCCCCACGTTTTGTCAAACGTACCCGTCGAGGCTGGTTCGCCACTGCCAATGTAGTTGTCTATCACAATGCTATAGTACATTCGGTAAAGCCCTGTCTTGACCTTGCGTGCCGTGGGTGCCCACCAGCCATAGGCGGGATTGGTGATGTCTGATAGTCCGAGTTTGGCGCGATATTCATTACACTTTTGAAGCACCCATGCTGGCGTGCTTTGCATTGTGCCACCCATATATTCCCAGTCTATCAGATTTTTTGAACGTCGAGCATGAAAGTGACCACCAGCTGTGTGTGCGTTGCCAAACGATGCGTCGGTTTGATACATATAGTAGTAGCCGTCGTCGGCAAGCATGACCGAAGGGTCGTGTACGTTGGCCAGATTCCAACTGCTACGTTTGTCCCAACTCAAAATGTTGCGATAGTCGTCCACGTAGGTCGGACCAACGTATTCGCTTAGCGAAGCTTCGGCAGTCGTGAAGCTAATGGTGTCGGAATATATATCTTCTTCTTGCGACGAGCGTAGCAGAGCATAGACATAGTATGCTGTGGCAGATTGCAAACTTGTGAGTGTCGCCGTTATCTCATTGCTTAGGTAGTCGCAACTTATCGACTTCGCTCCCGTCATGTTGACCGAGGTCGAATAGTAGATATATGCCGAGTGATATTTGTTCCATTCGCTTGTCGTCGCCGTTATCTTTGCCTGATAGGGTGTTATGTCCGATGCCGTAGGTGTTCCAATCGAAACGCCCGACACTGAGCCTACACGCGATTTGGTCGTCTGTTCTGTCGTGCCATTTGTTGGTGTGTCATCGTCGTCATCGGAGCAACCAGCGAGTGTAAGGCTTGCCGATATGAGGCTTGTGGCCAATAGCGATAGACTGAAATATCTGTTGAGCAAGTGTAGTGCCATTTTTCTGAAGTAGTGATTAGAAGCCGTCAACTACCATATTTCGGGCAGTTGACGGCACAAAAAAGGATGAAAGATTAGGTTAGGCTATTCAAAGACAAGGTGGCTACCATCGACAGTGAAGTCAATATAGAGGTCGTCGCCCGTTATGGGCACACCCAGATAGTTCTGCTTAAAGGTGTGGGTACCGTCTGCCGATGTCATCGTAAACATGATGTCGGCGCGCGAACCCTTGTTGATTATTTCAGCTTCGACTTTTGTTTCGTTCATTGCCACTAGCCAGTTTGCCCAATCGAGACCATCCATGTCGTTCGACTTGGTCAGTCCGTCAGGAACCGGCAAGTTTGCAACAGGATCATCACTCCAGCCCGTACCCCACGACCAGTTGTCGGCGCGTCCGACAATGTATTCTGTGGCTTTGTCTGCACTGCGGAGGACAACAATAAAGTTATTATAGTTGTTTGCTCCCGAAGTGTAGTTCGTGAAAGTAAATATTGCACCCTTACCCTGTTCAAGGTGATAGTCTTCGGGAGCATGTGCGCCCCAGAAAGCTGTAGTGTTGTCTTCTGCACCAATCGTTCCCCACTCGGCAGCCATCGACACTTTTTCGCTTTCCATTTGAGCCACTTTTATGGTTAGCTCAGTCGTCAGCTCTTTGTATGTTATGCTGATGGTTATGTCTTCGCCAAAGGTTTCGGGTATGCTGACTGTGGTGGTGTATTGTTCAGCAGGAATGTCTACTTCTGCGCCTTCTGCCGTCTTGCCGATAACCGATTTGATTAATGTTGCTACGTCAATGTCGGCTTCTTTGATTTCGGTCGTGCCGGGGGCATAGAAGTATGTGTCGCTCGATGCCACTGCGCTTATTTCTGTTACTTCCGAAACCACCTCAATGGTGTAGACTGCTGCCACAGCCTGACCATAGTTGCCTTGCTTGGTCTTGCTATAAGCAACGGTTACGGTCTTCTGACCAATAGTGCTCATGTCGGGCGATACCGATAGGGTGAGGTCTGCACTATCTACTTTTGCCGACGTGCCATCGGCAAAGGTAACCGTGGCTACTGCCGAACCCCAGAAGTTGTCATCGCCAAGGTCAACCGTCTTCGGACTATCCGTTATGGCGATGCTCTTTGCTGCTTGGTCCTCAATTGTCGTTATTTCCGAAGCCACGAGGTAGGCTCTGTGGAACTCAAAGTAGCTGCCGTCGGCAACAATCCATGCAAATATTGAGGCAGATGTTGTCGTCTCGCACGTAAATGTCTCTACGTATGTCTTGCCGTCGTTGCCAGCTTGTGTGGCTGTAACAAATGTTGGTCCTGCTGCCGAGTGGTCTACTTCCAACACGACTTCGGCACCATTCATCGCTGCAAGCCACTCTGCCCAGTCGGCTGCATTGCCTTCGTCGAAGTAGTTGGTCGACATCAGCGTACCATCATATCCGCCACCCCAGCCGTAGGCATCGGAGCGTATGACGAAATATTCAGAGTAGCCATTGGCATCGCGCTTCGTGTTAGCAGCCGCAAGGTTCCAGTTGTTCCAGTTGTTTGCTCCCGAAGAGTAGTTCGTAAATTCGACTACGAGTTTTTTGCCTGCTGGCACTTCAAAGTAGTCCGAGAATGCTGTCCACCATCCAGCAGTGCAATCTTTGCTGCCCACTGTGGTGGCATCTATTGCCAGAACGACTGTGTCGGCTTTTGCAGCTGCTTCGCTAATGGCCTTCAAAGAATCGACCTTGCTTGCAAGCCATGAGGGCTCACCCACCTCATATAGCTCATCGCTCTCCTCGCAGGCGGTGACGACAAGCCCCGTTAGGGCTGTCGCCAATATGCCGACCTTGAGTATATTAAAGTTTTTCATGACGTTACTTATTTATTTTTCTTGTTTCAGTTGCTCTCAATTCTTACTCCGAGAGGTTGACAACGGGGTGAATGGTGTAGCTATGTGCCGAATATACGCCAGCATTGCTAACGGTTTCGTTGGCCGAGTTGCCACGTAGGTTCGGGTTTGCATTAAGCTGTGCCAGTGGCACGGGCAAATATTCGTGTCCGTTTTCGTAGTAGTTGTAGCTGCTGTCGGTGTTGCCACGCGACTCTACTGTCGAAGCAGTTGCCGTTGCAAAGTCGGGCGACTCGGTAACGAGTGTCGTACTCTTGGTGTACGAGCCGTGTGCTTTCAACTGATTTTTGCGGTCGGTAGAGTAGTAGAAGCCCCAGCGAATGAGGTCTATGCCTCGTCCAAACTCGCAGCCGAGTTCTTTCGGACGCTCCACGTTGGCAATCTGTTCAAAGAGTTTGTCTTTCGTGCTGAAGTCAGATAGGCTTAGTTCTGCAAGCCCTACGCGATTGCGCACGCGGTTGATGTAGTCAATAGCAGTTTGGTTGGGTCCGTTGACCTCGTTTTCGCATTCGGCAGCGAGTAGCAATATGTCGGCAAAACGAAGCAGACGAATATTGACACCACAGTGCAGACCCGTAACCACAGCGTTGTAAAGATTTTCGCGAGCAGCCGTGTGCTTCACAATTGGTATGCCACCATTGTTGGTGTTTGTTACAATGCTGTCATTGGCTGTCAACTCTTTCTGATACATCATGTTGCTACGTCCGTCGGTGTAGCTGTCATACTCAGCTTCGTAGGTGCCTATGGTCCAGTAGAGGCGTGGGTCGAGCTGACCCGATGTCGTCTTTTCGGCTTTGAAAAGGTTGTATAGCCATGGCGATGCCGAGAGGTCTGCCCATCCACCAAAGTCTGCTGGTCCGAAGTTGCTCTCCACGGCATGACCTTGTGTGGCGTTGCTACTGGTGTTGTCTGCCGTCCATTCGTCGTCAGTTCCCTGCTGACCATAGTCAAGATATTGCACCTCGTAGAGGCTCTCTACGTTGTTCTCGTAGGCTGTGCCTTCGCGGAAGTTGTCGCCGTAGTCTTTTACGAGGTCATAGGCTCCATACTTACCACTGATGATGTCCTTCAGCACTGTGTTAGCTTCGCTGAACTTATGGCGGAACATAAGTGTGCGAGCGTAGTATCCAGCTGCCGAACCACACGTAGCACGTCCTTTGGCCCACTGACCACCAATGTCTCTGCTTGGCAAGATTTGCATGGCTTCTTTAAAGTCTTGCTCCACTTGGTCCAGCACTTCATCTTGCGTATTATTGGTCTTATAGAGTCCTTCAATGGTGCTATAGTCGGCGTAGTCCGTAATCAATGGCACGTCCTGATAATATGCCGTTAGGTTGTAGTAGCCCAATCCGCGAAGGAACAGTGCCTGACCTTTTATTTGCTTATATAGCTCGTCTGTCAGACCTGCGCTCTCAACTTTCGAGAGTATGTAGTTCGTTACGTTGATGGTGTAGTACCAGTCGCGCCACGGCCACTCCGTAATTCCGTCCGACGCACCTACGTTGAGGTTGTCAAACGGCAAATACCACACTTGACTGGCGTTCCACACTTCGTCGCCTCGGCATAGGTCTATCGTGTAGCCTACGCGTGCATACGTGCCTTCAATACGTGTGTGGTTGTAGGCTGCAATCACTGCTTCGTTTAGTTCTGCCGCCATCTTGCCAAAGTCGGCTATCGTCTGCTGGTTGGGATTGTCCACGTCGAGCTTACCGTCGCACGCCGACAGTCCGCATACAAGAGCACACGATGCTATGAGTATATACTGACTTTTCATGACTTGAATGTTCTTTAAATGTTTTAGCATAGAGGAGGGTGTTTTTTAGAACGAGAACTTAAGTCCTGCCATAAACGTGCGAGGTGTCGGATATGAGCAGTAGTTCAAGCCCGGAGTGAACGTACCACCAGCATAGTCTACATTGTAGCCCTCATATTTGGTAAGCGTTGCAAGGTTCTGACCGCTTACGTAGACGCGTACACTGCTAATGCGGTCGGCAAACCATTCGTCGGGGAAGTTGTAGCCCAACTCTACGTTGGCAATCTTCCAGTAGGCTGCGTCTTGTATCTTGCGTTCGCTAAACACGTCGTTCCAGCCTGTGCCAGCGTCCCAGCCTACACGTGGCTCGCTACCCGGATTTTCTGCTGTCCACGAGTCGATGAGGTCGGTGCTCTTGTTGCCAGCTCCATACGAACTGTGTAGAACGTTCCAAATGTGGTCTGTTACCTTATATTTCAGCGCACCAAACGTTGCCACGCTCAGGTCCCAACCTTTCCACTCTACTCGTGCACCAAGACCAAAGTTGACCTTTGGCATGCCCGAACCAAGTATCGTGCGGTCGTTTTCGTTCACAATGCCGTCACCATTGATGTCTTTGTATCTGCATTCGCCCACCTTTACGCCATTCTGCAAGGCTTCGCCCTTTTCGTTGACGTAGGCGTCAACCTCTTCTTGTGTCTGGAAAATGCCGTCGTAGACGTAGCCGTAGAACTGACCAATCTCATCACCTACCTTGGTGTAGTAGTCGCCTGTCAAGTAGTAATCGCTTGCTATGCCAAGGCTCGTAACCTTATTCTTCAGGGTCGAGAGGTTGAAGCTTACTTCATACTTAACTGGGCGGTCGTAGTTATGATAGTTGACGCTAAACTCCAAGCCACTGTTCTCCATCGAAGCTGCATTCATTGTTACAGTGCTGTTCGACACGCCTGCATTCGTTGGCATCGACACGTCGTAAAGAAGGTCCTCCGATGTGTTCTTATAATACTCTGCCGAGAACTCCAACTTGTTGTTCAGCATGCCGAGGTCGAGACCAATGTTGAACGATTTCTTTTTCTCCCATTGGATCTTATCGTATACAAACGTCGAGGGGGCAGAACCCGTGATTGTTTCGCCACCAAAGCTATATGTCATGTTGTTGCGTGCCATCGATGTCAAGTAGCGATATTCGCCAATGTTTTCGTTACCCAGCACACCATACGAACCACGAACCTTCAAAAGGTTGATGAGCGACTTGTCCACGTTGTCAAAAAATGCTTCTTTGTCTATGCGCCAGCCCACAGAGAACGATGGGAACGTACCCCAACGGTCGTCTGGCGAAAGGCGGCTACTACCGTCCCTACGCACAGTTGCCGAAAGCAAGTAGCGTTCGTCGAAGTCGTAGTTCAAGCGACCAAGATAAGACGTCAGCACGTGTTCGCTTGCGTAGCTATAAGCATCGCGTGTCAGTCCATTGGCCACTTGCAAATAGTACGGCTCCGGATAGTTGATGCCTGTGCCTGTCAGTGTATGATATTTCTCGTGTTCGTAGGTCTGACCAACCACAACGTTTATGTGGTTTACGCCAATTGTGCCGTTATATTGCAGTGTGTTTTCAACCAGTCCACCCGTGTTCTGACGATAACCCTCAATGAGGCGTTCGTTATCTTTGTCAAGATAGTTTCGGTTGCTGACGTAGAATGCGCCAAGGAACGTGTTGTCGCGGCAGAACGTCTTGCTCCACGAAAGATTTATCCTATACGTCAGGCTGTGGTTCTCGTTCTTGTGGTTGAACATGTCGAAGAGGTCAACATCAGCCGTTGCCGTAGCCACTACGCGGTCCACTGTCGTATTACGTATCAGACGATTGTTCTTCAAGAGTGGGTTAATTTGGCTAATGTCGCCATGTACCTTGTCGTAGTATGTGCCATATCCGTATGCGTCATACGAGTAGTTTGCTGCACCCGGATACATCTCGTCAAGACACCATGTGCTCTCGTCGTATGCCTTAATGGTTGGTGCCATAATCAGAGCGTCGAGTAGCACAGGGTTGTTCGTGCCGTAAATACCTTGTACATATTCGTTTGCGTTACTTGTTGCCATGTTGTCTTGCGAACTGTGGCTATACACAATGCCCGTCTTGAACTTTATGAACTTGACGTCCATCGTGTTGTTGACGCGTGCCGTGAAGCGGTCATAGTTCGGACCCGCACCCTCAATTGTGCCTTTCTGTTGGTAGTAGTCCAAGCCAATGTTATACGTGCTCGACGTGCCACCACCCGAAATATTTACGTTATGATTCTGACGAATGCCAGTCTTAAACACTTCGTCGAACCAATCGGTGTCTACACCTTTTATATATTTTTCATATTCTGTGCTACCCTCGACATAGCCAGCCGGAAGCGTCGTGCCACTGTTGGCGCATGCTCTGCGTATGTGGTTGATGTACTCTTCGGCGTTCATCACCTCATATACCCCTTCTGGCACACGGTCCATACCGACGTAGCCAGAGTAGTCTATGCGCATAGGCTGTTCTTTCTTACCGCTCTTTGTCGTGATAATAACCACGCCGTTTGCAGCACGCGAACCATATATGGCAGCCGCCGATGCGTCTTTAAGAATCTGTATAGTTTCGATGTCGTTTGGCGAGAAATCGCGAATGGTCGTACCCATCGGCACGCCGTCTATGACGTAGAGTGGCGATGTGTCGCCAAACGAACCCACACCACGAATGCGCACACTTGGGTCTGCACCCGGCTGACCGTCGCTCGTAACCGACACGCCTGGCACCTTACCCTCGAGCATGGTAGAGATATTCGAGTTCGACACTTTCTTCATCTGTTCTGCGTCCACCACGGCCACCGAACCCGTCAGGTCTACTTTCTTTTGCGTACCGTAGCCCACGACGACCACTTGTTCAAGCTCTTGCGAATCGTCCTGAAGCGCAATGTCGCCAAGGTCTGTCTTGCCGTCTACTGGCACCTCTGACGAGGAATAACCAACGAATGATGTTTGCAATACTGCATCGGGAGCAACTTTCAATGTGAAGTTGCCGTCCATGTCGGAGACTGTTCCGTTTGTGGTGCCTTTTACATAGACGGCAGCACCCGGTATAGGCTGACCATTTTGGTCGACAATTCTTCCCTTTACGGTCACTTCCGATTGTTGCACAGCAGCCTGAGCGACAGCATTCTCTGCCACCACCGAGCCACAAGGCAACCCTGCAGCCAGAAATGCCAATAGGGCTAAATGTGAGTACTTCATACTACGTGGATTTATTTGATAGTTCTTTCTTTTCAAAATGTTTCGCACGGCAAAAAAGTGGACTAAAAAAACGTTCATTTTATATAGTCCACCTTTTGAACCTAAAAATGTTACACTGATTTTGACATTTATTTTACGCTTTGTGCTAAGGTATATTATTAAATCTTAAAACATTTCACGTAAACGCAACATTATTTTTACTTTTTCGTTGCGAAATGTTAATATTTGTATTAATGAAACTTAAATTTTGAAAAGCGAAAGGAAACGAAAATCGGACGGCTTTCATAGCGAAATGTCGCAAGCGACTAATTAAAGTGTGCTCCCTGTGCCGTCCTATGAAAACGGAACCTAGTTTCTGATTTTATTATATATATTTGCAGACATATAAAACATTCTGAATGTTATAATTGCGTGCTTAGAGTGTTGCGAAATAGTGGTTTAGCAACAATCCTCCTTCCATTTCTATTGCTTTTGGTTGCTTCGTGTGGTGGCAACGGCTCGGACGTGTATCTACGTGTCTGTCGTTTCGGTGCGACCGTCAGCGACGACTCTGTCCGCTTTGCCATATATTTACCCGGCAAAGAAAACGTTAGCATTGTCGGCTCTTTCAACGAATGGACACCCAAGCAGATGAATCATCGTGCCGACACTTTTTTCTATTCAATACCTCGTCCCGCAACCGAATACATATATTATCAGTACGTTGTTGACGGCTCGCGTCGCATTGCCGACCCCTACTCGTCAGCCGTCCTCGACCCCGAATACGACTGGGAGCTACCACGCACATCGCGTGTGCGAACGCTTCCGCCATATCCCAGCCGCGAAACTCATGGCTTTGTCAGTGTCGTCAATCTGCTCGATGCGCCTGTGCGCAACTACGAACAAGAATATCACACGCCAAAGCCCGACAACCTAAGCATCTACGAGCTCTGTGTGCGCGACTTCCGTGTCCCCAATGGCGAAATTGGCACTCTCGAAAACGTCGTCCGATATGTCGATTACTTTGTCAATCTTGGTGTAAATGCAGTCGAGCTTATGCCAGTCGCCGAGTTCGAGGGTAACAACTCGTGGGGCTACATGCCCACATTTCCTTTTGCCATCGACAAAGCCTACGGTTCGCCCAGCGACCTCCGACGTCTCGTAAGCAGTCTGCACTCCAAAGGCATTGCCGTCATTCTCGACATCGTGCTCAATCACGTTGCTCCCAGCAGTCCGCTCGTCCAGCTCTATGCCTACGACGACGGCTCTGTTCGTGGCGACAATCCGTGGTGCAATGTCGAACACAATTTTGGCAACGAAGAAGTACATTGGGGTGTCGACCTAAACCACGAAAGCACACACACACAGCGTCTTGTCGATAGCTTGCTTGTCCACTACATCACCCAATATGACGTCGATGGCTTTCGACTCGACTTTACAAAAGGCTTCTCCAACACGTGGCACGACGCCCAGTCCGACCCTTGGGGCAGTGCCTACGACAAGAATCGCATAAAGATTTTGGCCCGCTTGCTCAAAAATGTACGTCGCGTAAAACCCGACGTACTAATGATTTGCGAACATTTGGCCGACGAACACGAAGAACGCGAACTTGCTCAAATGGGCTATATGCTCTGGACCGACCTCAGCTATGCCATGCAGCAAAGTACCATGGGCTATGCCGATGGCGCCGATGCTTCGCACCTCGACTATCGGACGCGAGGCTATCAGTCGCCTCTTGCACTTGGCTATGCCGAAAGTCACGACTGCGAACGACTCATGTATAAGTGCCTCCGATGGGGCAAGCGGTCGGGAGCTTATTCGGTTGCCGACACGACCGAAGCCCTACATCGCATGGCTGCAGCTGCCACCATTCTGTTTTCTGTCCCGGGTCCCAAAATGCTCTGGCAAAATCAAGAAAACGCCTACTACCACTCCATCAACGAAAACGGAAGGCTCGGACAAAAACCTCGTGAAGTAGATTGGGAAAAAGATAAAAGAGTTGCTCGTTTGCGAAAAATATATAAAAAACTACTCCGTTTGCGCACCAAAGACAGCATCTTCCGTACAAAAGACTACGACACTCATCTCGATGGTCTATTCAAATACGTCATCTTGCGTAGCGTCGACCGTAGTGTCATTGCCATTGCCAATTTCGACACTCAGACATCCGATTTTCACCTGCCTCATTCCCCATCTGGCGAGTGGATCGACGCTCTCTCAGGTCGAAGCATAACCACCATGGCCAACGGCAAAGATGTACGCATTGAACCCGGCTGCTCTATGTTGCTAATGACAAAATGAATCGTCACCAATTCAAATACATAAGCCTTTGCGGACTCGCCTCTGCATTGTTTTTCTTCTTACTTTTCGGTTGCACAACTGAGCGTAAAGACGTCGTGCCATATTCTGTGCGTGTGGCCGAAATAGACAGCATAATTCGCACTTGTAAGACCGAAAGTAGTCTCAATGCACTAATCGACACATTCTACCGACAAGAAAACACCCTCGGTCGCATAATCGCCATTCGAGAGCAAGGTCGTCGCTATCGCAACGAATCAAAATTCAACTTAGCCGTCAAGTCTCACTCCAAGTCGCTCGCTCTCGCCGAGAGCATCGGCGACTCCGTCCAGTGTGTCATCAACTACAACAATATCGGAACCGACTACCGACGTATGGGCATTCTCGATGTCGCTTCCGAATTCCACTACAAAGCACTCGACATGTGCCCAGCCGACTCCACAACGCTCAACCTCAAGAATCGTGTTGTAGCCCTCAACGGCCTCGGCAACATCTTTATGCACATCGGCAACTACGAGCAAGCCGACAGCATTTTCCGCCGTGCTTTACGTGGTGAGACTACTCTTGGCTCGTCTGTCGGCATGGCCATCAACTATGCCAACCTTGGCTCAATATATCAATCTACGGGGCGCACCGATAGTGCTTGGTACTACTACCGGCAGAGCATGCGACTCAACAAAATTGCAGGATCCGACCTCGGCGTTGCCCTTTGCCACACCTCCTTTGGCAATCTGCACGAAAGTCGTGCCGAATACGACAATGCCATTGCCGAATATCTCGTAGCCTATGGCATCATGAGCAACTCTTCCGACGAATGGCACGCTCTAACGCCCTGTATTGCGTTGGCTCGCATATACCTCAACCTCGGCAACATCAGCGAAGCAAAACACTATCTTGTCGAAGCTTTAGATATGGCCGAGAGCATCAAGTCGCCCGAACACCTCAGCCAAGTCTATCGGCTATACTATCAGATATATTCAGCCGAGCAAGACAGCAAGAATGCTCTCGTCGCCTACGTCAAGTCGGTCGAATATAACGACTCTGTGGTCAACGTCCGCAAGATAAACGAAATACAAAACTTGCGCATGAGCATTGAGCGGACTCGTCAGCAAGAGCAGCTCTCTCAAATGGAGGCGCATATAACGAGCGAGCGCAACGCCAAGCGACTTGGCTTCACCATTGGCTTTGCCATCATAGTTTTGCTCGTCCTCGTCATTCTGCAAATCGTCCTCTACCTTCGCCACCGCATTGCTCTGGCTCGCAAGCAAGCCGAAGTGCAAGAAGCCAAAAACAGATTCTTTACCAACGTTACGCACGAATTCCGCACGCCACTAACCATAATAAAAGCTGCCGCAGGTGAACTCGGTCAAGATGCTTCTTGCAACGAGCAGACCCTCAGTCGACACACACAAAGCATCTTGAGGCAGTCCGACAACTTGCTCGACCTCGTCAATCAGCTTCTCGACGTTGCCAAGATGACAGCTCTCGACAATCGTCAGCTAACGTGGAATTATGCCAACATCATAGACTTTATAACAGACATCTCCGAAGGCTATCGCGACTATGCCGTCAGCAAAGGCATTCACCTCAACATCGTGCGTCAGGTCGATACCGTCATGATGAATTTTGTGCCAGACTACATTCAGAAGATAGTCCGCAACCTCATCTCCAACGCCATCAAGTTTACCCCGTCCGATGGCTCCATATCTGTCTACCTCAGCACATCCGAGGGTAAGCTATGTCTGTCCGTCTCCGACACTGGCGTTGGCATGAGCAAGGATGTACAAGAGCATATTTTTGAGCCTTTCTATCAAGCATCTTCAAATAGTGGTCAGATTGGCACGGGGCTCGGTCTCTCTGTTGTCAAGCTCGGTGTCGATGCCATGAATGGCACCGTTTCGCTCACCAGTGCCGACGGCAAGGGTTCGCGTTTCGACATCGCCTTTCCAATCAATCAAGTTGTCGCCAACGTCTCTTCCAATGTGCCCACAGTAAGCAAGCCCGCAGAAGATGTCGATGTCAACGAAAAACCAGATATGCCACTTGCCAACCTAACCGACGACGATGTCGACGATGAAACTGCTACGCGTATCCTTATTGTCGAAGACAATCACGAAGTCGCCTACTATATGGCACGTCAGCTCAATAAGTATTATCACATTGCTTTTGCCGACAATGGCATCGACGGCTACGAGAAGGCACAAAAAATAATCCCCGACCTTATCCTTACCGACATCATGATGCCCGGTATCGACGGCTATCAGTTGTGTAAGCAAATTCGAGCCAACGAACTCATATCGCACGTCCCCGTCATTATGGTTACAGCCAAGGTAACGACCGACGACCGCATAAAAGGTATCGAAGTCGGTGCCGATGGCTACATCGAAAAACCATTCAAGACAGACGAACTGCGTCTTCGTGTCGAAAAGCTACTCGAAATGCGTCGTTTGCTCCAAAAGAAATATCGTGGCGAAGATGTGGCTGAAAGTGTCGTCTCGACAGGCGGCGAAACGCAATCCGCTGATGAGCGTCAGATGTTTGGGCAGATAGACAACGACTTCCTACAAAAAGTCCGACAACATATAGTCGACAACATCGACGATGGCGAAATGTCAGCATCTTCTATTGCCAGTGCCTTGTGCCTAACTCGTCACCAGCTC
>FLNY01002470.1_pt1 | contig 19789 bp, 17 predicted proteins | sample 1140381 | NCBI WGS metagenome assembly FLNY01 (sample SAMEA3878172, study PRJEB12797) | bioreactor metagenome | biome: Moose rumen | place: Sweden | collected 2011-10
ATTATTATGGTTAGAGTAAAGCCCTTTGCGGCAATAAGGCCGCCCAAAAACCTGGTGACAGAGGTTGCAGCACCCCCGTATGACGTCCTGAACTCTGAGGAAGCGCGCGCCATGGCAGGCGAAAAGAGCCTCCTGCACATTACCAAGCCGGAGATTGACTTCACCCCCATTGCCGGTGAGCACGAAGAGCGCACCTACAACAAGGCCGTGGAGAACTTCAAGCTCTGGAAAGAGCGCGGCTGGCTTGTCCGCGAAGACAAGGAGAAGTACTACGTGTACGCCCAGACCATGGGCAAGCGCACCCAGTACGGCATTGTCCTCTGCGCCCACACGGACGACTACGCCAGCGGCGTCATCAAGAAGCACGAGCTAACCCGCAAGGACAAGGAAGACGACCGCATGGTGCACGTGCGCATCCAGAATGCCAACATAGAGCCCGTGTTCTTCGCTTTCAAGGACAATGAGGAGCTTGGTTCCATTATCGCCGCAACCGCCGCCGGAATCCCGGAATACAAGTTCGTGGACGAGAACGGGTTCACCCACACCTTCTGGGTGATTGACGACGACGCCGTGAACGCCCGCATCACGGAAATCTTCACCACCCAGGTAGATGCCTTCTACGTGGCCGACGGCCACCACCGCACCGCCGCAGCAGCCCGCGTGGGTGCGGAGAAGAAGGCCAACAACCCCGCCCACACCGGAAATGAGGAGTACAACTTCTTCATGGCGGTGTGCTTCCCGGAGAGCCAGCTGGCCATCATCGACTACAACCGCGTGGTGAAAGACCTGAACGGCCTCACGGAGGAAGGACTGCTGAAGGCACTGGAAGAGGACTTTGAAGTGTCTGCCGCTCCGGCCAGGCAGCCGGCGCCCAAGGGGCTGCACAACTTCTCCATGTACCTGGGCGGAAAGTGGTACAGTCTCACCGCAAAGGCCGGCAGGTACGATGATGCCGACCCTATCGGGGTTCTGGACGTGACCATCCTTTCCAGGCTGGTGCTGGACAAATTACTGGGAATCAAGGACCTCCGCACGGACAAGCGGATAGACTTCGTGGGCGGTATCCGCGGCCTGGGAGAACTGAGCCGCCGTGTGGACTCCGGAGAGATGAAGGTGGCTTTCGCCCTCTATCCGGTTTCCATGGACCAGCTCATCCGCATTGCCGACACCGGCAACATCATGCCGCCCAAGACCACCTGGTTCGAGCCCAAGCTCCGCAGCGGCTTAGCCATTCACAGCCTGCAATAGGCCCCACCTGGTTCGAGCCCAAATTCTATCCTATCTGTGAACCGTTGGTTACAACTTCCTGCGGGGTGACGAAACGCATAGTTCCGTCACCCTGCTTGGCCATTAGGATCATGCCCTTTGATTCGATGCCGCGGATGGTGCGGGGGGCCAGGTTCGCCAGGATGCAAATCTGCTTTCCCAGCATGTCCTCCGGGCTGTAATACTCGGCGATGCCGGAGACGATGGTCCGCTGGTCGATGCCCGTGTCGATGGTGAGTTTCAGCAGCTTGTCCGTCTTGGGAACCCTTTCGGCAGCCAGCACCGTGGCCGTGCGGATGTCCATGGCGCCAAACTGCTCAAACGTGACCTCGGCCTTCTGCGGCTCTACCTTCTTGGCGGCTTCCTCGGCGGACTTGGCGGCCTCGGCCGCTTCGCGGGCGGCCTTGATGGCCTCCAGCTTTGCAATCTGGGCGTCGATTTCCGCGTCCTCGATTTTCCGGAACAGCAGCACCGCTTCGCCCAGCTGATGGCCGGCGGGAAGGAGTTCGGCGTTGCCCAGCTGGTCCCAGCAGAGGGTCAGAGATGCTTCACTGTGGCTCGGCATGACAGACTTGTCATCCTGAGCGTCAGCGAAGGATCTCGTGTGCACGGCCTTTCCTTCGCCGGGTTCGTAGAAGTTCACGCTGGGGGTGCCTTCCCCGGCGCGGTGGTCCCATCCGGCGTCAATGCCCACCCGAAGGATGTCGCGCAGTTTCTGGGCGCTGAACGGCGTAAAGGGCTCGAAGGCGATGGCCAGGTCGGCGCACAGCTGCAGGCAGGTGTACAGGATGCTGGCCGTGCGGTCCGGGTCTGTCTTGGCCACCTTCCAGGGCTCCATGTCGGAGATGTATTTGTTGCCGATGCGGGCCATGTTCATGGCCTCCTTCAGCGCCTCCCGGAAGTGGAAGGAGACCAGGTACTTCTCCAGGGCTTCCCGGCAGGGCTTTACCGCCGCAAGCGTTTCGGCGTCAATCGCTTCCGGCTTCAGGTTCCCGGGGACGGCCCCGCCGAAGTACTTCTGCGTGAGCACCACGGCGCGGTTTACGAAATTGCCCAGCACCGCCACCAGCTCGCTGTTGTTGCGGCTCTGGAAGTCCTTCCAGGTGAAGTCGTTGTCTTTGGTCTCCGGGGCGTTGGCCGTGAGGACGTAGCGCAGGACATCCTCGCAACCGGGGAAGTCCTTCTCATATTCGTCCACCCAGACCGCCCATCCGCGGGAGGTGGAAATCTTGTCCCCCTCCAGGTTCAGGAATTCGTTGGAAGGCACGTTGTCCGGGAGCACGTAGTCCCCGTAGGCCTTGAGCATGGAGGGGAACACAATGCAGTGGAACACAATATTGTCCTTGCCGATGAAGTGCACCAGCCGGGTGTCCTTGCCCTTCCACCACTTCTCCCAGCTCTCCGGGAGCAGTTCCTTGGTGTTGGAGATATAGCCGATGGGAGCGTCGAACCATACGTACAGCACCTTCCCTTCGGCCCCTTCCACCGGAACGGGAACGCCCCAGTCCAGGTCCCGGGTTACGGCGCGGGGCAGCAGGCCCCCGTCCAGCCAGCTCTTGCACTGGCCATAGACATTGGTTTTCCACTCCTTGTGCCGCTCCAGGATCCAGTCCCGGAGCCAGGGCTCGTACTGGTCCAGGGGCAGGTACCAGTGCTTGGTCTTCTTCTTCACCGGAGCGGTACCGCTCAGGCGGCTCTTCGGCTCCAGCAGTTCATCGGGAGAGAGGGTGGAGCCGCACTTTTCGCACTGGTCCCCGTAGGCGCGGGGGTTGCCGCACTTGGGGCAGATACCCTCTATGAGGCGGTCTGTGAGGAACATCTTCGCCTCTTCATCGTAGAGCTGTTCAGACTCCTTAATGATGAAATCGTCCTGGTCGTAGAGCTTCCGGAAGAACTCGGCGGCGTTCTCCGCGTGCACCTTGGAAGAAGTCCGGGAATAGATGTCGAAGTTGATGCCAAGGCCGGTGAAGGCGTCTTTCATGATCTTGTGGTACTTGTCCACAATGTCCTGCGGCGTCACGCCCTGCTCCCTGGCCTTGATGGTGATGGGGACCCCGTGCTCGTCGCTTCCGCAGATGAACACCACGTCTTCCCCGCGCATGCGCAGGTAGCGGACGTAAATGTCTCCGGGAATGTAGGCGCCGGCCAGATGGCCGATATGGACGGGACCGTTGGCGTATGGCAGCGCACAGGTCACCAGGGTTCTCTTATAGCTCATTTCTTCAGTCTCCCAAGTTTGATATTGATGGTTTTTTTGATTTCGTTGATGCGTCCCAGGGTGGTGAGGATTTCCACCTGCTCTTCCGGCGTGGCGGTGTCCAGACGGGCTTTCAGGGCCTCCTGGCGGGCCTGGAGCCGTTTGTCGTGGAAGGCCAGGATGGCGCGGGGGACAAAGGCCACCAGCCAGGAATCCGTGGTGGTAAGGGCGTCGGAAAAGTTGTGGACGGTAAGCTCGTATTTCTCCGTGGACAGGTCGGCCGTGACGGCTGCCACCGTGCGGTCTTCCCCATTTAGCAGCGCCAGCACGATGCCGTCCTGCTCCAGGCCCTGGTCGTACAGGGCGAAGTAGGCGTCGTAGGCGGCCTGGTAGGCGGGGTTGACAAAGCGGATATCGTCTCCCGCCAGGGCGGCGTCTATGAATTCGGCCACGGTCTGCGCCCCCTCCGGGTCGTAGAATTCCGAGTCCGACTCAAACTGCAGCGGCGTACGGCCATACCGCAGGATGAAGCCCAGCAGCTCCCGTTCGGACGGGGCCAGCAGCGTGGCTTCCGAATGGGAGGAGGGGGCGGTGCGTGGTTTCAGGGGCTCCTGCTCGGGTGCAGCCTCCGCCGGGCGTTCTGCCGGGCGTTCTGCCGGGCGCCAGGAAGTCCCCGCGCGGCGATTGGCTTCCCGGGTTTTGCGTACGCGGTCCTGGAAGATATCGGCCTCAATCCCGAAGCGCTTGGCCACGGTGTCCACATAGACCTGGCGCTTGATGGCATCCGGAATGAGGGCCACCGTATCGGCAATTTCGTTGATGATGTTGGCCTTCTTGAGCGGGTCCTCTCCTGCCTCGCCCAGCATGAGTTCTGTCTTGAAGGCTATGCCATCCTGTTCGTGGGCCTCTATGAAGGCGCGGATTTCCTCCAGGGTGTGCTTGCGGGAGAAGGAGTCCGGATCGTCGCCGTCGGGCAGGAAAACGACCCGCGGGTTCATCCCTTCCTTCAGAATTAGGCCGATGGCCCGGATGGCGGCGTGGAGGCCGGCTCCGTCGCCGTCGTACATGATGGTAATGTTCTCCGTGAAGCGCTTGATGAGGCGAATCTGCTCCTCCGTAAGGGAGGTGCCGCAGGAGGCCACCACGTTGGTGATGCCCGTCTGGTGCATCATCACCACATCTACATTGCCTTCTACCAGGATGCAGCGGTCCTGTTTGGAAATGCTGCTTTTGGCCTGGTAGATGCCCAGCAGGTTGCGGCTCTTGACGTAGATTTCCGTTTCCGGGGAATTCACGTATTTGGCCGGATTGTCCGACCTGAGGGTGCGTCCGCTGAAGGCTATCACACGGCCGCTTACGGAATGGATGGGGAACATGACCCTTTCCCGGAACTTGTCCAGGAGCGAGCCGTCTTCCTGCCGGATGGCCAGCCCGGCATCTACCAGGTATTCTTCTTTGTATCCGGCGGCACGGGCTGCATCTACCAGGGCGGTCCGGCCCGAGGGCGCCCAGCCCAGGCTCCAGGCCTGGATGGTGGCGTCTTCGATTCCGCGGGTACGGTAGTAGGCCAGGCCCACGGCGTGTCCTTCCGGGGTCTGGAGCTGGTCCAGGAAAAACTGGCGGGCATACTCGCTCACGGCCAGCAGGCTCTCGCTGTGCTGCCGGGCGGCAATCTGTTCGGCCGTCTCTTCCTCTTCCTTTACCTCGATGTGGTATTTGCGGGCCAGGTAGCGGAGGGCCTCCGGGTACGTCACATGCTCGTACTCCATTAAAAAGCCCACGGCGCTCCCGGCCTTTCCGCAGCCGAAGCACTTGAAGATGCCCCGGGCGGGATTCACGTTGAAAGAAGGCGTTTTTTCGTTGTGGAAAGGGCAGCAGGCCACATAGTTGGATCCGCGGCGCTTGAGCGTCACGAAATCTCCCACCACCTCTTCTATGCGGGCGGTATCCAGGATGAGGTCCACTGTTTCCCGGGGAATCATGCCTGCTCCTTCTCGTAATTCACTTCCTTGGCGTCGGAAAGGTCCGTGACGGTGATTTTTCCGTCTTTGGGCTCTGTCTTGGGCTCTGTCTTGGGGGCGGTATGGGGCGTTGCCCTCCTGTAATGCTTTTCCTGCCACAGGGCCTTGCCCTGGTAGTAGGCGTCACGGCCATACCAGGCCAGGCCCAGGATGCCCACCACCCAGGCCAGGATACCCTTGCGAGTAAGGAGCCAGAGGCAGATTCCCACGAACAGGATGTCCTTCACCAGGCGGATCCAGCGGTTGTTGTATCCAAAATTCATCATAGCCCGCAAAGATACAAAGAAAAGATGCTTAGTTGGCCACTTCGCAGAGGAATTTGAGGCGGACCAGGCGGATTTCTTCTTCTTCGTAGTCCCCGCCCAGGGCCTGGATGGCTTCTTCCAGGGAGTCTGAAGTGGCCTCTTCCCGGAACCAGCCGTAGATTTCTTCCACCACTTCCTCGTCCAGCTCCTGTTCTATGTAATAATTGAGGTTGATGCGGGTGCCGCTGGATACGATGGCCTCCAATTCTCCCAGCAGTTCCTCCATGTCCAGGCCCTTGGCCGAGGCGATGTCTTCCAGGGAAAGCCTGCGGTCGATGGCCTGGATAATATAGACCTTGTTGCCGGACCGGGAGGCTACGGACTTTACGATGAAGTCGTCCGGCCGTTCAATTTCGTTCTCTTCCACGTAGCGGGCGATGAGCGCCACGAAAGGCTCCCCAAACTTGCGGGCCTTCCCTTCTCCCACCCCTTGGCACTTTTCCGACATTTCCTTGAGGGTGAGCGGGTAGAGGATGGACATGTCTTCCAGGGCCGGGTCCGAGAAAACCACCCAGGGCTGCACCTTGTGCTTGCGGGCGACGTCCTTGCGCAGGTCCTTGAGCATGGCCAGCAGCACCGGGTCCCCGCCGCCGCCATGGCCCGGAACAGCCGCATCGGCCTCTTCCTCTTCCTCTCCGTCGGAGAAGGTGCGGTCTTCCACCAGCAGAAGCTGGTACGGTTTCTCCAGGAACTGCCGGCCCAGCGGCGTAACGGAGATGAGGCCGTAATTTTCTATGTCCTTCTCCAGGAAATGCAGGATGAGGCCCTGGTGGATGACGGCCGACCAGAAGCGCGTGTCGTGGTCTTTCCCGGCGCCGAACAGTTCCAGCCTGTCGTGCTGGTAAGACTTGACCATGGCATTGCCGACGCCCGAGAGCACATTGGACAGGTGCTCCAGCTTGAAATGCTCCGGCAGGGACGCTATGAGCTCCAGGACCAGGCACATTTCTTCCCGGCCGTCGAAGCGGGCCTTGGGGTGCAGGCAGTTGTCGCAGGCCCCGCAGTTCCCCGGCAGGTAGTCTTCCCCGAAGTAATTGAGCAGCAGCTTCCTCCTGCATTGGCTGGATTCGGCATAGGCCACCGTTTCGTTTAACAACTGCTTGCCGATTTCCTGCTCTGCCACCGGCTTTCCCTGCATGAATTTCTCCAGCTTCTGGATGTCCTTGTAGCTGTAGTAGGTAATGCACTGGCCTTCCTGGCCGTCGCGCCCGGCCCGTCCGGTTTCCTGGTAATAGCCTTCTATGCTCTTGGGGATGTCGTAATGGATCACAAAACGGACATCCGGCTTGTCGATGCCCATGCCGAAGGCGATGGTGGCCACAATGACGTCCACTTCTTCCGTGAGGAACTTGTCCTGGTTGTCGGCCCGGGTTTTTGCATCCAGCCCGGCATGGTAGGGCAGCGCCCGGATGCCGTTGATGCTTAGCAGCTGCGCCAGCTCTTCCACCTTCTTCCGGCTCAGGCAATAGATGATGCCGGACTTGCCGCCGTTCTGCCGGATGAAGCGGATGATGTCCTTTTCCGGTTCCACCTTGTCCCGCACCTCGTAATAAAGGTTGGGCCGGTTGAAGGACGATCGGAACACCCGGGCGTCCTGGATGCGCAGGTTCTTGAGGATGTCACTCTGGACCTTGGGCGTGGCGGTGGCCGTTAAGGCGATGACCGGAGCCGGCTGGATTTCTTCTATGATGGACCGGATTTTCCGGTATTCCGGCCGGAAGTCGTGCCCCCATTCGGAGATACAGTGGGCCTCGTCCACGGCATAGAAGGAAATGTGGATTTCCTTGAGCAGGCAGATGTTCTCTTCCTTGGTAAGCGACTCCGGCGCCACGTACAGCAGTTTGGTAACCCCGTTCAGCAGGTCTTCCCGTACCTCTGCCACCTGGGCGCGGCCCAGGGAAGAATTCAGGAAATGGGCGATGCCATCGTCTCCGGCTTCAAAACCGCGGATGGCATCTACCTGGTTCTTCATGAGGGCGATGAGGGGGGAAATGACGATGGCCGTCCCTTCCATGACCAGGGCGGGAAGCTGGTAGCACAGGGATTTCCCGCCTCCGGTGGGCATGAGCACGAAAGCATTCCCTCCCCCCACCAGATGCCGGATAATGGGCTCCTGGTCTCCTTTGAAAGCATCGTAGCCGAAGAAGGTCTTAAGCTTTAGTTGCAGGGTATTGGAGTCGATGGCCATAAGGATGGTTATTAGTTCCGTATAAATTTAGCCATTTCTTCCCATATCTCCAAATTTTTTGATTCATAACTTTTTATTGAATTTTTTAAGAAAAAACTGCTAACTTTGCAAGTTACCGGGGCAAACGCCGGTAAAGCAAAGGAAACAACGTTAAAAAACAGTTATATTTATGAAACTTACCAGAATGATTGCAATTGCATCGGCCGCCGTGCTGATGGTTGCCTGCAACGGCTCTTCCAAGGTGGAAGGCTCCAAGGCTGTCCGCAGCCTGCTTCCCAGCAAGTCCTATTCCGACTCTGCCGCCTACCTGCTGGGCGTGAACTTCGGCATGGCCATGGTCCAGAACAACTTCAAGGACCTGGACATGTCCCTCATCCGCAAGGGCATGAACGATGCGCTCAAGTCCTCCGGCAACCCCAACGACTCCAACTTCGTGAAGCAGTTCAAGATAGACCCCAATGAGATGGGCACCATCCTGAACACCTACATCCAGAAGCAGATGGCCTACCAGGGCGCCCTGAACCGGGAGAAGGGAGACAAGTTCCGCAAGGAATTCATGGTCAAGAACAATGCCGACTCCACCCTGACCGGCATCGTGTACCTCATCCAGGATTCCGGCAGCGGCCTCCGCGCCGTCTCGGACCGTGACACCGTGCGCGTGAATTACCGCGGCACCCTCATCGACGGTACGGAGTTCGACAAGAATGACGGCATCACCTTCCCGCTCAACCGCGTCATCCCCGGCTGGACCGAAGGCATGAAGCTGGTGGGCGAAGGTGGCAAAATCACCCTGGTCATCCCCGCCAACATGGCTTACGGAGAGCGTGGTCCGCAGACCATCGGCCCCAACTCCACCCTCATCTTTGACGTGGACCTCCTGGAAGTTCATCCGTACGCGGCCCCGCAGCCCGCACAGTAGAGCCTATGGCACTGGAACTGGAAGGAACCATCCGGCAGAAGCTGGGCGTCCAAAGCGGCACATCGGCCCGCGGCGTCTGGGCCAAGCAGGAATTCATCCTGGAATTTCCGGATGGGAATTACACATCCCAGGCCTGTTTTACCGCGTGGGGGCAAGACAAGGTGCAGGAGCTGGACAAGTACCAGGCGGGAGACCGCGTAAAGGTCTCCTTCAACCTCAAGAGCCGGGAATACAACGGCCGATGGTACAACGACCTCCAGATCTGGCGCATCGCCCCTGCCGGTGCAGACGCGCCCCAGCCGGCGGCCCCCGCCGCTCCGGACTACCCGGCGGCCTCTGCCAATCAGGCCCCTCCGCCGCCTCCGGCTCCGTCCCCGTCCCTGGAGGACATGCCAGCCGACAATCCGGAAGACGATCTTCCGTTTTAGTCAACGAAAAACCGCCCCACTGCCGGGGCGGTTTTTTATAGATTCAAGTTTCGCATTTGCGAAACAACAAATAATGGAGCCCGAAGGGCGAAAGCAAGTCCCTTCCCCGAGGGAAGGGATTTAGGGAAGGGGTAACGTAAAAAAGGATTTGTGTGTGAGGAAAAGTTATAGATAGACCAGGGAGGAGACCTTTTCCGGGTCAAAGAGGCGGCAGGCCATTTGCCGGAGGTCTTCCGGGGAAATGGCCTCCAGGCAGGCGCGGACCTCTTCCGGGCTCATGATGCGGCCCCAGGCCAGCAGGCTTTTTCCCATGGACAGGCATTGGGCTTCGCCGGCTTCAGATCCGATGGCCAGCTGGCCCAGCAGCTGCTTCCGGTAGCTCTTTACCCGGGCTTCGGCCAGGGGCGTTTCCCGCAGGCGGGCCAGGATGCGCCGGATCTCTTCCAGGCAGGACGCCAGGTGGGGCTTGTCACAGCCGAAGCTGATGGCCACAATCCCCGTCTGGGCATACTGCGTATAGGAACATTCAATGCCGTAAACCCAGCCCTTTTTCTCCCGCAGCTGGCTGTTCAGCAGCGAATTAGAGGCGGGGCCGCCCAGAATGTTCACCAGCATGGCCGCCACCATACGGTCCGGCATCTGGTAAAGGGAAGGGCCGTACCCGCCCAGGACGGCATTTACCTCGTGGTTCCGCTTGTCCAGCACCTGGTGGAAGGGATTTGCCGGGAGGAAAGTGGGCAGCCCGCAGGCGGCCTCTTCGGGCCTTTCCTGCGGGAAAGCGGCCTGGACACACTTCAGCAGCTGCTTTTCCAGCCGGGTCTCGTCCTCGCCGGCCACCACCGTCAGGGCCATCCTGCCGGGTGTGAAATACCGCTGCACAAAGGCGCGGAGCTGTGTAGGGGTAATCTTTTTTACGCTGGCCAATGTTCCCAGGATGGGATGCTCCAGCGGGTGCCCGCGGAACAGCAGGCTCTCGAACCTGTCGTAGATGTCTTCGGCCGGATTGTCCTTGTAGGAAATGATTTCGTCCAGGACCACGCCCCGTTCCGTCTCTATTTCCCCGTCCGGGAAGGTGGCCTCCAGGGCCAGCTCGAACAGCAGGCGGACGGCCTTCCACAGGTCTTCCTTCAGCACGGTGGCGTGGAGGACAATCTCTTCCTTGGTGGTATAGGCATTGAGCTCGCCGCCCAGGCGGTCCAGGTAGCTGTTGATGGCCGATGCCTTCTTGCGGCGGGTCCCGCGGAACAGCGCATGCTCTACAAAATGGGCCGTTCCGGGCGGAAAGTCCGTCTCCTGTGCGGTTCCGCAGCCGATGGAAAGGGCGCAATAGGCCACCGACCGGCCGCTTTGGCGCACCGCATATCGAAGCCCGCAGGGGGACTGGCCGCTTCTCATCTTCCTTTGGCCATCCGCTTGAGATCGTCGGCCAGGAAGCCCACGCCGGCGTGGTTGGAGACTTTGTGGCGGCGGAGGTAGTAGAGCTCGTGCGAGTTGGCATCTACCAGCATCTTGTAGCACCAGGCGTTGTTGGCTGGGGTGGAAGGGGCCACCACAAAGCCTACCAGGGTATTGTAGGAGCCCAGCTGGAACATCCGGTCGGCCTCTTCCTCGTCGTCGCACAGGAGGATGTCGTCGTCCAGGTACTTGTCCCCGTCCCGTTCCGTCACTTGCGGGGCAATGTCCGTGATGGACAGATAGATGCGCTTTTTCTTGCCGTCCTGGGTATATTTCTCGTTAAACCAGCCGTCCATCTGGTAGGCGGTCTTTTCACTCTCCATGGCGGCCAGCGCAAACTGCTGGACAGCGTCCACCAGCGCGCCCAGGTACAGCAGTTCCCGTCCGCTGTTGCCTTCGGCCGCACAGACGGGCAGGGAGATCACTTCCGGCATCTTGCCCAGGCCGTTGGCGGCAGCGGCATCTCCCTTCACCAGGGAGAGGAAGGTGATGCCGGCTTCTGCGTTGTCCCGGGAGGCCGAATCGGCCAGGAGCAGGAAATAGAACTGGTCCTGCGTTTTGCGGGCTTCGAATTCGGCCGGGGTGCAGAACTCGAAGGCCGAGGCCTTCCACAGGTTGGTCACTTCCTGTTTGAGGGCGTTGGCCAGGATGGAATTGCCGGGCAGGACCACCTGGGTGACCTTGTCCGTGAAATCGTTCAGCCGATACTTCCGGGTGGTGACGGTGCCCTGTGCCAGCAGGGAAAGACCCAGCAGCAGGGCGCTTATGGATGCAATGAACTTTCTCATCTGTCTATGTTTTTATTGTGCAATGAATGCGTATGTTATGGTGCCCACCTGCCGGGCGGGCGCGGTTTGCGAGGCCGAAAACCGGGACAGCCGCGCTGCCCGGATGGCAAAGGACCGGAGGCAGCTGTCGGCCGTAGAGGAGGGGTCGTCCACCTTGGCGTTGACCACGGTGCCGCGGTTGTCCACCGTAATGATTACCGTCACCTCCCCGGCGCCGTAGCAGCGGTAGGCCGGGATGGGCAGGCGGGAGGCTTTGCGCCCGTCCAGGCTCCAGGAAAGCACCGACGGCCCGCTGTAGGGTTTGGGCTGGGGCCGGGTTTCCTCCTCCTTGGGCGAGGGCGTGGCCACGAAGTCTTCCGGGTCCTCGGTCCGGCGCTGTCCTTCCTTCAAGTCCTGTGCCAGCCGTTCGGCCTCGCGGTACAACTCCTCGGCATTGGTTCCCCTGTCGTCCTTGAGCTGGGAACGGTCCACGGCAACGGCCCTGACGGGTGTGCCTTCCGCGGCCGATATCAGGCTTTCCAACAGCTGGGCGGCCGTTTCCTTGAGCTGTTTTTCCTCCCGGATGCGAGCCTGCTCCTCCTGCTGGGTGAAATCCAGCACAAAGCTGTTTTCCCGCTGCACCTCAAAGCCAATCCTCACCAGCAGCAAGACGATAATCACCGCGACATGCACAATCGCGGTGATATACAGTCCGGCTTTCTGGTCAGGCGTGAGCTTCATCCATTTTTCTTTTTCTTTCCGCGTTTTTGCTTAAGCGCCTTTTCCACGGTGGTGGTGAGCACGTCAATGGCCACTTTGTTGTGTCCGCCCTGCGGGACGATGATGTCGGCATAGCGCTTGGAGGGTTCGATGAACTGCAGGTGCATGGGTTTTACCGTGTCGCAGTAATGCTCGATGGCGGTTTCTATGTTGCGCCCGCGTTCGGCAATGTCCCGGACAATGATGCGGAGCACCCGGTCGTCGTCGTCGGCATCGACAAAAATTTTGATGTTCATCTGGTCCCTGAGCTCCTTGCAGGTGAAGATGAGGATGCCCTCCACAATAATGACTTCGGCCGGTTCCACCGTAATGGTCTCCGTGGTGGAACGGGAGCAGGTGATGTAGGAATAGACGGGCTGTTCCACCGTCCTGCCGGCTTTGAGCTCCCGGATTTGCTGGCACATGAGCTTCCAGTCGATGGCGTCCGGATGGTCGAAATTGATATTCTTCCGTTCCTCCGGGGGAACATGGCTGGAGTCTTTGTAATAGGAATCCTGCGGAATAACCACCACTTTTCCCTGCAGCTGGTTCACAATGGCTTTCACCACCGTGGTCTTACCTGAACCGGATCCTCCGGCAATACCAATTACTAACATATTTTTGTCATTCTTGTCATTCTGAGCGAAGCGAAGAATCTATTGCGAAGCGAAGAATCTATTGCGAAGCGAAGAATCTATTGCGAAGCGCGTCTAGAACTCTGCATTCTTCGGTGTCCTGGGGAACGGGATGACGTCGCGGATGTTGGACATGCCGGTAACAAAGAGCAGCAGCCGTTCGAATCCCAGGCCGAAGCCGCTGTGCGGAACGCTGCCGTAGCGGCGGGTGTCTATGTACCATTCCAGGTTCTTGCGGGACATGCCCAGCTCTTCTATCCGCTGTTCCAGTTTTTCCAGGGAAGCTTCACGCTCGCTTCCGCCGATGATTTCCCCAATCTTGGGGAACAGCACGTCCATGCCGCGGACGGTGCGGCCGTCCGGGTTCTGTTTCATGTAAAAGGCCTTGATGTCCTTGGGGAAGTCTGTGAGAATGACCGGCTTGCCGAAGTGCTTCTCTACCAGGTAACGTTCGTGCTCGCTCTGGAAGTCCGTGCCCCAGTGCACCGGATACTCGAACTTGACCCCGCCTTCGATGGCCTTTTCCAGGATTTCCACGGCCTCTGTGTAGGTGACCCGCTGGAAGGGAATGCCCAGGACGCTTTGCATGCGGGCAATCAGGCCGTCGTCGTATTTGTCGTTCAGGAATTTAAGGTCGTCCAGGCAGTTGTCCAGGGCATACTGGACCAGGTATTTCACAAATTCTTCGGCCAGGGCCATGTTGTCCTGGATGTCGTAGAAGGCCATTTCCGGCTCAATCATCCAGAATTCGGCCAGGTGGCGCGGGGTGTTGGAATTCTCTGCGCGAAAGGTGGGGCCGAAGGTGTAAATCTCTCCCACGGCCGTTGCGCCCAGTTCCCCTTCCAGCTGGCCGGAAACGGTGAGGGAGGTCTTCTTGCCGAAGAAGTCCTTGCTGAAATCTACGTTGCCCTTCTTGTCCAGGGGGATATTCCTGAGGTCCAGGGTGGTTACCTGGAACATGTCTCCCGCGCCCTCCGCGTCGCTTTCCGTGATGAGCGGGGTGTGCAGGTACACGAAGCCTTTCTCGTTGAAGAACTTGTGGATGGCAAAGGCCATGGCGTTGCGGATGCGCAGCACGGCGCCGAAGGTATTGGTTCTCAGGCGCATGTGCGCTACGCTGCGCAGGTACTCCAGGGTGGTGTCTTTTTTCTGGAGCGGGAAGCGCATGGGGTCACATTCTCCCAGCACCTCTATCTCGCCGGCCTGGATTTCCACGGCCTGGCCGCTGCCGATGGAGGCCGTAAGGAGCCCCTTCACCGCCAGGGAAGCGCCCGTTGTAATGTGCTTGAACAGTTCTTCGTCAAACTGTTCGGCCGCGGCCACCACTTGAATGTTGTTGATGGTGGAACCGTCGTTCAGGGCAATGAATTTTACCTGTTTGTTGCCTCTTTTGGTGCGCACCCAGCCTTTGACCAAGACCTCCTGGCCGGGCTCCATGCCCAGCAACGCTTTTATTTTGGTCCTTTTTAAAGTTTCCATATTATCTGAAGCAGATTACTATTCACATAATCATACAAAGATAATATTTCTTCTCCAAATGGGCAACCGGTGGGGGCTCATTTACTCAAGTTTCGCAAGTCAAATTCTGTTAACATTCAAGGGCTTGTGCATCTTGCGAAACTTTTCCTCACGCACAAATCTTTTTTTACGTTACCCCTTCCCTAAATCCCTTCCCTCGGGGAAGGGACTTGCTATCGCCCTTCGGGCTCCATTATTGGTTGTTTCGCAAATGCGAAACTTGAATCATTTATTAATCAAAGCCAGATAGGTAAGTTGGTAGGGAGAGCGCACATGCCGCAATTTTTCCTTTAGCCGGCTTTTGCGCGTGTAGTACAGCTCGCTTCCGGAAAGGCCCAGCAGTTCGATAATCAGATACTTGTCGAATCCTGCTGCCAGATAGCAGAACAGGTTGTAATCTGCCGGGCCCATGTCCGGAATGTCGCTTTTCAGATGCTCCAGGACGCCGTCGAAGGTTTGGTTCAGCTTTTCGGCAAGGGAACCCAGCTTGTCTTCTCCGCCCTGTACTTCCGTCTCCAACAGCCTGGAAACCTCCTGCACCTTAATCCGTTCCGCTTCTTCCAGATTCTTTCTGTCCACCACCAGCCATACGTAGTAAACGCGGCCGATGTTCCTGTATCCGTTCCGGAAAGCCCTTACCTGGGCCTGCAGTTCCGCTTTCCGTTTTTTTTCTGCTGTTTTTTTGTGATAGCGGAGTTGTTCTTCCAGATTGTGAACTCTCCTGCGCAGCCTGTCCACTTCTTGCGAGGTGTTTTCCTGCTCCCGTTCAAGATGGGAGTCTCCATTTTTCTTATCCACAGGACAGTGGGTAACAAAAAGGCACAGGCAACGGTTTCTCCAAAGAAAAGCTCCTCGAAAAGCTCACTAGCAGAAAAGCTGCCTGTGCCAGTGCACATGCAGCCACCTGCCACCTGCCAGTTTATAGAAAAAGTTTCGAGGATTCTCTTTGGAATGCAGGTGAACGGCATTTATTTTATGCAAAGATACCGATTAAGCCTTAAAATCGCAAACTGTGCCGCCTGAAATTGTGTTTTCTTCTTACTCATAATGTTATTGGGTTATTAGTCTGTCTTTGCAAAAATACAAGAGAAGCTTAAGAAATCCTAAAAAACACAGGATAGAAACATTACGCCTTAAACAATTGACAGATAATCTCATAGCTCCATCTCCCAAAGTTCCCGCCGGGCAAATCCTTCCCAAAGGCGTCTCCAGCCGCTTCTGCCCTGTAAGATTTTCCCGTCCTGCACCGGATTGGCCGGAGAGGCCCCAAAAAAGAGGGTGACCCGGCGGGCCACCCTCTCTGGGAAATGATGTGTGCTTCCGATCAGTCTTTCCCGGGCTTGCGCGCGGCATACATGATCTTCAGGGCGGAGCAGCGGCGCAGCTCCTGTTTCACATCGGAAACGATACCCATACGGACATCTTCGTCAACACGGAGGTTCACGGTCATGAGGGACCGTTCGGCCTCTGACATGGCGTCACGCTCGGAGGCAATGAAGTCACGGATGTCGGCGATGGTCTTGAAAGAATCGTTGAGCTGGATACGGGCATCGGTACCGTACATGGCCTGGTACTGGCGGGTAGGGCTGCCGATGTTGATGTTGGCGGTCAGGTCCTTTCTCTCCAACTTGGCTACCTCTGATGCTTCCGGGAGCTTCACGAGAACCTTGTTCTCCGTCTCACGCATCTGGGTGGTAACCATAAAGAAGAACAGGAGCATGAACACAATATCGGAAAGGGAGTTGGACGATGCCTGGGGGACTTCCTTCTTGTTGGTGGAACTTCCAAATTTTGACATAATCTTTACCTCCTGTTATTTTTTACCGGTATCCTTGGGTTCTGCCTCGGAAATGTTCTGAGGAACAACCTTCTTCACCAACTCCTGCTGGTCCTCTGTGAGGCGGGAGAACTTCTTGCCGTACTCCTGCATGGAGAAGTCGTCACGAAGTTCATTCACGGCCTTCACCAGTTCGTTCTGCACGGCAATGTAGGCCTGGTAGCTGGTACCACGGTCATTTTGCAGCGAGATGACGCCCTTGGACTTCATGTAAGTCTTGCCGTCCACCTCCACGGGCTCTTTTTCCGGAAGGTTGGGGTCGTTGGCGGGATTGGTGAGGAATTCCTTGATCTTTTCTTTCAAGAATGAGATGTCCATGGCTTCGCTACCGGCAAACAGCTTATCGGCAGAGTTGATTCTGACGATGATGATGTTACGACGGTTGACCTTCTGATCCTGCTGCTGCTGATTGGCATCCGGGATCGGGGGAAGGCGACGCTGCAGGCCGGACTGCTCTCCCATGGTGGTTGTCATGAGGAAGTAGCAGAGGAGCAGGAATGCAATGTCCGCCGTGGAACCGATTGCTTCAAATTTTCTTCTTGCCATGGTTTACTTTACTTTTTGTTGCGGATGGCCATGAAAACCTCTGCCACGATGATGGACAGGATAGCTGCTCCACCTACGATGTATGCGAGGTTGAGGATGGTGTCAGTCATCTTGAGTTCACTGGCGCTGGGCGGCGTTGCTCCGGAGAAACCGATGGCCGGGGCGCCGGAAGCCAGAAGGTAGCAGATGCCGAACAGGGCGGCTGCTGCCACAATGACGATTCCGATTTTGATGAGACCCTTGGGATTGGTGGTGGCCGTGATGTACAGGCCCACGCAAACAACTGATAGAAGCGCTATTCCAAGGACGATATAGGCCCACCAAAGGAGCCTGTTGGTCCCGGCGCCGTCATTGGCCTCGAAGCCGGTAATCCACCCCCAAACCAAGACAGCAACGCTCAGAATCATCAGCACCCACAGCAGGATCTTAAAGATTTTAGCGTAATTCTGTTTTTCCATTTTATCTGGAATTAAAGGGGTTGATTACTTTTTGTTGTTGTATTTGACCATGGTGTCCACGAAGCGGATGGAAGAGTCTTCCATGTCGATGGACAGGGCGTCGATCTTGGCAATGATGTAGTTGTAGAAGATCTGGAGGATCATGGCGACGATGAGACCGCCCACGGTGGTGATGAGGGCGACCTTCATACCGCCGGCCACAACGTTCGGGGAAATGTCACCGGCAGCCTGGATGGCGTCGAAGGCCTGGATCATACCGATAACGGTACCAAGGAATCCCAGGGACGGGGCGATGGAGATGAACAGGCCAATCCAGCTGAGGCCGTTCTCCATGAGGCTCATCTGGACACCGCCGTAGGAAACGATGGTCTTTTCCACCACATCTACACCCTGGTCGGCACGGAGCAGACCCTGATAGAAGATGCTGGCAACGGGGCCGCGGGTATTGCGGCATACCTCCTTGGCTTTTTCAATGCCACCTTCGTCCAGGGCTTTCTCTACATTTTCCAGCAGCTTGGTGGTGTTGGTCTTGGAGAAGGCCAGATAGAGGATGCGCTCGATAGCCAGGGCCATGCCGAGGATGAGGCAGATGATGATGAGGGACATGAAGCCGGCGCCACCTTCAATGAACTTGGTTTTGAGGGCCTGATGGAGCGGAACTTCCTCACCGGAACCCTTGAAGAGATCCACAACCTCTTCGGCGTCATCGGCAACCTGCTCCACAGCGGCGGGGGCTGCCTCTTCTTCCTGTGCAGAAGCGGCGATGCTAGCAGTGAAAGTCATAAGACCGGCAACTGCCAAAAACATGAAAACCTTTTTCATAATCGTTTTTTGTGTTGTTAGTTATAAATTGAATTAGTTGTTAGTATATCCACTACTTTGGTCGTGCAAGTTAATAAAAATTTCCGAAAAGCCAAAGTTTATTTGCTTATTTCTCCGCAAAGGTCCTTTTCCAGCATGTTTTTTACCCAGTCGTTGCTGTCGCTCCGGCCCATCAGGCAGAACAGTTTTCCCAGGGCCGCCTCCGTGGTGATATCCCTGCCGGACAGGACGCCGGCCTTCTTGAGCGCGGCCCCCGTGGCATACAGGTCCATGTTCACGGTGCCGGATTTGCACTGGGTTACGTTCAGGAGAATCTTCCCTTCCTGCCCGGCTTCCCGGAGGACTTCCAGGAACCAGTCCTTGGAAAGGGCGTTCCCCGAGCCGTAGGTTTCCAGGATGCAGGCGCGGGTTGCCGGGTCGCACACCACGGAGCGCATGACCTGTTCGGTCATGCCCGGGTGCACCTTCAGGATGGAGACGCGGGTGTCCAGGCTGGTCTGGACCCGCAGCTGGGCGTCCCAATAGACGGGCTTCCGGATGAGTTCCGTGTTGTAGCGGATGTTGATGCCGGCCTCGGCCAAGGGCGGGCAGTCCGGGGAGGCGAAGGCATGGAAGGCTTCGGCGCTGAACTTGATGCAGCGGTTCCCCCGCAGCAGCTGGGAATCGAAGCAGATGGCCACTTCCGGCACCCTCGCGTGGCCTTTTTCGTCCTTGGCGGCGGCAATTTCCACGGCCGATACCAGGTTCTCCTTGCCGTCGGTGCGCGGTACGCCGATGGGCAGCTGGCTGCCGGTGAAGACCACCGGCTTGGTGAGCCCCTCCAGCATGAAACTGAGCGTAGAGGCGCTGTAGGCCATGGTGTCCGTGCCGTGGAGCACCACGAAGCCGTCGTATTCCTCGTAGCGGTCGCGGATAATTTCGGCCAGCCTCACCCACTCTCCCGGCTCCACGTCGGAGGAGTCTATGAGCGGGGAAAAGGTGTAGGAGTCTATCTTTACCGCGAATTTGTTCAGCTCCGGGACTTCGGCCTTGATCTGGGAGAAGTCGAAGGGTTTCAGCGTTCCGTCCAGGGGATCTTCCTTCATGCCGATGGTGCCGCCGGTGTAGATAATCAGAATGGATGCACTCATGTTTCCTCCTTCCCGGCTAGGACCGGGGATCTGCTAGGTTAAAAAGCCTTAAGGCGTTGTTGGTGGTAATTTCCTCTGTCTCCTGCAGGGACAGTCCTTTTACTTCGGCCACCTTGGCGGCGATGAGCGGCAGGTAGGCGCTCTCGTTGCGGTGTCCGCGGTGCGGGACGGGGGCCAGGTAGGGCGCATCTGTCTCCAGCAGGATTTTCTCCGGGGGAATCCGCTCCAGGGTTTTGGGAAGCGAGGCGTTCCGGAAGGTGACCACCCCGCCGATGCCCACGGAGAAGTCGGCATAGCGGTTGGCCCGTTCATAGACCTCGTAGCTGGCGGTGAAGCAGTGCAGGTTGCCCCTCAGGTGCAGGTGCCGGCAGTCGGCCAGCACGGCAAAAAAGTCTTCCCACGCGTCCCGGAGGTGGATGTTCACCGGCAGGTCCAGGGCCGAGGCCAGTTCCAGCTGGATGCGCAGCACCTCCCGCTGCCGGGCGGCGAATTCCTTCCCCTCATGGTAGTCCAGGCCGATTTCCCCGATGGCCACAAT
>FLNY01004095.1_pt1 | contig 19770 bp, 14 predicted proteins | sample 1140381 | NCBI WGS metagenome assembly FLNY01 (sample SAMEA3878172, study PRJEB12797) | bioreactor metagenome | biome: Moose rumen | place: Sweden | collected 2011-10
TCCATCATCTCGTCTTCTTTCTTTTCGTTGTTTTCTCCCTTCATTTTGTCCTTGTCTTTTTGCATAATATTAAACTTTAAATGTTAGACAATAGTTTTATCGCCTGCAAAGATACGCACTTCTTCCGAATCCTCCAAATAAATCCGTGGAAAATTTACGAATGGCTCATCTGTCCACCCAGTTTTTTATCACCAGGAGGCTGGCATTGCTGAGCGGCCTATCGACTGTAACTGCAAAAAATCTTCCTTGGACATAAATGTAACAGTTGTTGTTCGTGTGCACTATTGCGGGGGCAAAGATACAAACGAACTACAACTGATACAACGGGTATTCGGTCGAATGCTTACTTTAGAAGTGACAAAGTCAGGAAAACAACAAAACAGCCACAGAATAAAGAAACTCACTCATGACTGTTATTAGGGAAGTATAAAAAGAGGATGTGCCTATTTTTGACACATCCTCTTGTATGATCAGTATCTGATTAGTTGAACAAATAGCGAATCGTGAACATAATACGATAGGTAGAGGCCGTCGACTCGTAGTTTTGAGAAGTAGAGAGGTGACGGGCACCGTTCACTGTGTTGTAGGTATACTGACCCTTGTTATAAGTCAACAAGGTGTTACCCGTTATCTGCTTATAACCACCCCAGTCCTTGCAGAAGAAGTTCAGCAGGTTCTCAACATCCATACCTAACTGGAGGCAGTGCTTCGTCTGTCCGACCTTAATGCTCATATCGCGCAAATACTTGAAGTCGAGTTGATGGTGCCAAGGCATCTTGGCGCCGCCACGCTCCGCATACTGCCCCTTACGATCCTTCAGATAATCATCCTGGTTGATGAATGTCCAGAAGTCGTCACGCTGCATGTCGGCCGTATAGGCAACACCATCCACAGTACCATTGTCAGCGAAGTCCCAACTGTTCAGTTCCTGACGGAAAGCAGGCACATAGATAAGGTTGCCTGGAGCCGACGGGTCGCTGTTGATATTGCTGGCAAAGATATAAGAGTAGCGGCTGTAAGCGTAACTACCCAGATAGCCATACTGATAAGCATCATAGACAAGGCTGAATCGCGATGTGGCATTCTTCGACTCCTTCAGTGTATAACTGGCCGAGGCGAGGAAACGGTTCGGAGCCACATAGGTAGCATAGCCCAGTTGGTTTAGAGCACTGCAGTCACATTGCAGAGGTCCCCGGTTCGAGCCCGGGTGTCCCTACCAAAGAGGAGAACGTCGTTTATGCGTTCTCCTCTTTATTTTTGCTTATTGTACGATAACCTTGCGGCCACGGCGAATATAGAGCCCCTTCTTGGGATGCTTGTCCCTCACACGTTGGCCATTGAGGTTATAGAGACTGTCGCTGGCAGGAGCCATCGACTGACGGATCTCGGAGATACCCGTGACAACGGGCTCGTAGTGGTCGTAACTGAACGACTGGTCAATGGCCGTGCCCCAGATGTACTGCTCAAGTCCAGGATAATCCACGAAGGGGTTACGGTTCTTCTGGATCCCATAGATGGCCTCGTTGCGCTTTAGTTCCTTTTCGCTGACAGGATCCTGCTGCGACCAGCGGAGCAGCATGCGGATGGCCCAGTCGGTGAAGAAGGGATAGATGTCGCTGGTCAGCATCGGACTACTCCAATTCTTCGGACTGCGCTCCTTGCCGGCATTGCTCTGATAGGATTCATAGCAGGTGGCCATGTAGAAATAGGCACGGGCCAAATCGCCCTTGTACTCATCATTTGGCTCAAAGACGCGGGCCTGACCGTTGACCACCGTGTAGCCGATGGCCGGGTCGCAGATACCGAACTTAGAGAAACCGCCCTCCGACTGCTTCGTGGGATTGCGGCTCGGATCCAGTTCCCCGTAGGGATAGTTGGAGCGCATGGAGTTCACGGCGCGGTCGGTGGGAAAGAGGTGGTGCAGATCGGTGTACATGGGGTACGACTGGTCGCCCGAGCCCTCATTGAACCAACTCTTCGGCATGGCGTGCTCACGGTTATAGACCACACCCTCGTCGTTGATGTCTGCCCCCTTGTCCTGATCGGTGACAGGGGTGAAGTTGGAGATGCCGGAATAGATGTCCCAGATACAGCCGTCGGGACGGATATCATAGGCGTTGATGGCATTCCACACGCCAGGGGTATAGGTCTGCATCTCGTGGGGCGAGATAATCTGGAAGAGGGCGGTCTTGAGTTCCGCTCCCTTCTGGCCGTCGGCAGCCTGATAATAGGTGCCGCTATCGTTGGGACCTTGAGCAAAAAGCACTGGTGATGCCAATAATGACATCACCAGCAGGATATACTTGTTCATAAGCGATTACTCAGCGTTTGCCTTCTGGAACGAGAAGCAGACACCACCGCAGAGTTCAACTAGGTCTTTATAGGTGTCCTTGTAGCCGATGATGGTGATCTGGTCGCCCACCTCAATACCGTTGTCGGCAATGAAGAACTTGCGGGCATCACCCGTTGCACCCCATCCGGGATAAGTGCCATAGACATAGAGTTCATTGGTACCGTCGGAGATATACAGGTTGCCATAGTCGTTCTCCTGTCCATTGCTGCTCAGCAGAGAAGTAATGGTACCAGTCACCTTATACCATACGTTCTTATCGTCGGGCTGCGCCAGGAAGTCAGTGATACTGATCTCCGTCACAGGGATAATGTCCTCAATGGTACTGCCCGTCATCTCGATGGTCTCCTTATAGACATCGCGCTTGCCGACAACGGTGACGATGTCGCCCTCCTTCAGACCGAGAGCCTCGAAGTCGCCCTTGGCACCCGTGCCATAGACATAGGTCTCACCCGAGAAGTCCTTGATATAATAGTTGCCGTAACTGGCGTTGGCGATGCTGGTGATGACACCCGTGATGCGATACTGCGTCTCGCCCACCTCGGCGGCGTTGAACTCAGCAATGGTAGCATCGACGATGGCACCCGTCTGTGCGATATTGAACTGAGAGGTATATTCCTTACCGCCACTATAGGTCTTCAGCGTCACCGTCGTGCTACGGTCACCAGCCATGTTGGGCAGGGCCTTGAACGTCACGCTGTTAGAGGTAACGGCAGAGATGAAGAGCCAGTCCTTGGCATCCTCGGGAATCTCCACGTTGATACCGTCGCCCTTGCAGTTGACGAAAGCCGTCAACTCACCACCCTCCAGAGGGATAGGATCTTCGGTGCTCAGGGAGTCAACCTTGATGAGCGACTTGCTGACCTTCACGACTGACACGTCAACAAGTTCGACCGTACCGTTGTAGGTGGTCTTCGGACCCTGAACGGTCACCTCGTCACCGACCTCGATGCCGAAGGAAGCCCAGGCATACTGACCGGCTGCGTTGACGGTACCGTAGATGTAGATCTCGCCCGTACCATCATTGAGATACCAGTTACCATAGTTGGTGTTGGCGATGCCTGTGCAGACACCCGTGACGAGATAGGTCTTGGAGTCGGCACCGGCGATGACCTCGGCACAAGTAGCCTTCGACACCTCGGCGATGCCCTGGATGATGTTAATCTCCTGAATATTGTTACCGCAACTGACGGTCACGGTAGCCGTACGACCAGTGGCAGCATCGGCGGAGAACGAGATTGTGCTCTCACCTGCGGAACCGTTCGACGGGGAAACCGTCAACCAGTCGGGCACATTGCTGATGCTCCAACTGTCGGTAGCCTTCACCGTCACCTGCGTAGAACCACCGTTGGGATTAAGTGACACGTAGGAACTGGACACCTGGAAGTTGCCTAGATAGATAGCCTCTTCCTCAGACTGACAGCCTACGAGCATGGCCACGAGAGCCATGAATGTTGGGATGAAATATCTTAGTTTCATATTCTTTACCTTTTTACTTTTATACCTTTTTACTCTTAGTTAAAGAAGTACTTGATACCAATAGATGCATACCAGCACTGGCCAAGAGAGTGGTAGGGATTCCATCTCGAGGTGTCGCCATTGATGGTGCTAGGCGTAGAGAAGGTGGGATAGCCTTCGGCATCGACGCCCTCATACTTCAGGATGCGAGAGTACTGCACGCCACTGCTGGGAGCCGTACTGTAGTCGAGGTTGGCAATCTTGGCCACGCCCCACTCGCTGTTGAAGAAGTTGAGCAGGTTCTTCATGTCGAAACTGAGTTGCAGGCAGTGCTTGGTCTTACCGAGATCCAGTTTGAAGTCGTGCTTGTAACTGAAATCAATGCGGTGTACCCAAGGAGAATAGTAACTGTAAGCCTCAGCATACTTGCCCTGACGATCAGACAGGTAGTCATCGCCATGAACGAAGTCCATGAAGCGCTGCTTGTCATCCTCAGACACGAAGCGGAACTGGTTGGTGGCGACCTCCTGGTCGGTAGGTACATAGACCACGTCGTAGTTGTAGCCATCACCGTTGATATCGTTGGCCAGGATATAAGAGGTATTGAAGCCACCGCGCCAGGTCTCATAGATCAGGCTATAATGGTTGCCGCTCTTGTCGTGGATCGTAGCGTTGGCCACGATACGGTCGGGTGTCACATACTGTGAGTTGTGCAGACCTACGTTGTTCGGGCCCTGGAAGCAGGGGATGTAGGTGAAGGCAGACGAAGCGTCGGAACCCGGCATACCAGTCTTCTCCTTGCTGGCCGTATGCGTGTAGGCAGCCATCAAACTGATCCACTCGGCGGGCTGAGCATTCAGCGTAAGGTTGAACGACCATCCGTAACCCTTCGAGGTATTGTCGAGCACGAAGGCATTAGGCAGAGCCTTGCCGTCAGCATCGGTATATTTGAAGTCCTGATAGAGGGCACGGTTGTCGGCACCGTTGAAGCGAGCGAAACCGCCCACGTCCTTGATGCTCCAGTCAGAGATACATACACCGTTAATGGTCTTATTGTAGATGAACTCAGCCGTAGCAGAGAACGGGAATGATACGGGAATCTGATAATCGACGGCGATAGAAGACTTCCATACCTGGGGCATCTTGAAATCGGGGTTCACAGCATTGATGGTGGAACCGGCGACGCCATCCTCAGGCTTGATGGTCTGAGGACCTAGGTTATGGGCAATCACGTAGTCGCGCAGGTCGTTACCTGTCAGAATGTTGCCAGCGAACTGCGCCATGTCGGTCTTCATACCGCTGTTCTTACCAGAGGCATTCCAGATACCCTTATACTGCACCATGTTGGAGTTGGTAGGCATATTGGTGAAGAACACGAGGGGCAGACGGCCAGAGAAGAGACCCGTACCACCACGCACCTTCAGTGACTTGTCGCCAAAGACATCCCAAGTGAAGCCGAGACGCGGAGAGAAGGTGATGCTGTTAGAAGGCCACTTGCCAGTATCGATGTGCTCACCATTGTAACTATAGTTGTAGATGGCCTGGTTGGTCATCAGATCGTCGTTGTTGAAGAACAGGCCATCGAGACGCAGACCATAGGTCAGTTTCAGATTGTCGAGGATGTTCCAGTCATCCTGTACATAGAAACCCAGTTTATTGAACTGTACGCGGGCAGCAGGATCGTTCTTGCCGTCGTAACCATAGGTCAGGGCCACGATCTCAGGCTCGCTATTGAAGAGCAGGGCGGGATTCAGCACGCCATTCTGCCACATGTCATCAGTGGCGTTGAAGCGGTAATAACCCGTACCATTACGCATATACATGTTGTCTGCCATCTGGTGCTCGAAACTGATACCAGCGGTGATCTTGTGCGTATCCATATAATAGGTAGCATCATCCTTGATGTTCCAAATGGTGTTGTGCACGGCGTTGTTCCAGGTGAACAACTCATAGCCGAGGGCCATGTAGATGTTATTGTCCTTCGTGATATCAATGTGGGGGAAGGGCGACGAATTGGAGTCACGCAAGTCGTCGAGTTTCGAATAGGTAGCCAGCAACTGGTTGGAGAGTTTCTCCGTGAAGCGGCTGTTCAGGTCGAACGTGAACGAGTGCACCACATTGTCCATGGCATACATCGTATTGGCAAACGACATGGAAGACTTTGACATACGTCCGTCAGCCATGCGCGAGCCACCGTCCATAGAAGAAGCGTTCGGAGAGTTCCATACATGGTTTTTCGTATAATTGTAGCGAACGGCCAGATGGTGCTTGTCGGTAATGTTCCAGTCCAGACGGGCAAGGAACTTGTAGTTGTTCTCATCAGCAGGGAAACTGGTGTAACTGCCTGTATCGTAGCCATACTTGGAAGCCACATAGTCAGACACGGCCTGCAAATCGGCCTTCGTGGTGCGTGACACATAGTTATCAGGATCAGCGGGATTGTCAGCATCTGCACCTTGCCAGCGGTTCACCACCGTAGGCTTCTTTACCATTTCACCGTTGACGAAGAAGAACAACTTGTCCTTGACGATCGGGCCGCCCAGCGTGAAGCCGTAGGTTGTGGTGCGATCTTTCTCACGGGCACCGTTGATAGCCTCATGATAGACAGCGTCGCCCTGCATGTTCTCATTCTGGTGGTAGATGTAGGCTGAGCCCTTGAAGGTGTTGGTACCCGACTTCGTGATGGCGTTCACACCACCACCGATGAAGTTGGTCTGACGCACGTCATACGGAGAAATCACCACCTGCAACTCCTCGATGGCATCGATAGAGATAGGATTGCCACCACCAGGGAGGTTGGAGGACAGACCGAAGTTATTATTGAAGTTAGCACCATCGACCGTGAAGTTAGCCGTACGACCGTCAGCACCGGCGAAACTCATGCCGTTACCTCCATAAGGAGACAGGCGGGTGAAATCGGTGATGCTACGCGATACGGTAGGCATATTCGTGATCTGGGTGCTCGTGATGTTTGTCGAAGCACCAGTCTTTTCTGCGGCGAACTTAGAAGCCTTACCACTAATGACCACCTCGGCCAACTCAGTGGCATCCTCTGAAAGCCAAACGGCAAGGTTGTAGGTCTCAGCCAGTTCGAGCACGATACCCTTGATGGTCTTGGGCTGGAATCCGATGTAGGAGATAGTCACCTCATACGGACCACCGGTACGCATACCTTGAATCGTGAAACGGCCGGAAGTGTTGGTCACTGTCGTGTAACGAGTACCAGAAGGCTCGTGGATAGCAACAACAGTAGCACCGATGACCTCTTCGCCATTAGCGTCGTCGAGCGTCACCTTTCCTGCCATACTAGAAGTTGTAATCTGGGCTACGGCTGTCAGCGTCAGCGTCAGCAGCGTAACCACCAGCAAAAACAATCTTTTCTGCATAAAATTAGAACTGTTTTAATTAATTAATTAATCGGTTTGATCCGAAATATTTCTATTCGGGTGCAAAGATAAGCAAAACAATCGAGATAATGTTACAAAACAGCAAGTTTTTTTAAAATTGGTAAAAATACTTGAGATATGCTAACGCAGGACAATGCCCGTTAGCACACGCCCAGAATTGATGCCTAATTTGCGGGCCGAGAAATAATCTTGACACTGGTCGAATGTGCAGATGCCAACTGTCTGGATATGAGCCTCCTGAAGTCCCGCATCCTCGAGTTGAAGACGGCAGCAACGCCACAGGTCGATGTGCCATTTCCCGGATTTCTGTGCTATCTGCTCCATCGGATAACCCGCAGCGGCAAACTGCTCATAGACCTCATCGCCCACCTCGAAGTTCTTCTGCGAGATGCCAGGGCCGATGACGGCTTTCAGCACTTCCGGCCGCGAGTGATAGGCCATCTGCATGGAGGTGACTGCCACACCGGCGATGTTCGCCACCGTACCGCGCCAACCACTGTGCACGACACTGGCGGCATGGTGCTCGGGGTCATATATTATAATAGGTATGCAGTCGGCTGTGGATACACCGATGCACACTCCCTTCTCGTTCGTCATCAAGGCATCGATGCCCTCCATCACCTGCGTGCGCACCTCTTCGGAGAGCCGGAAGAAGGTCTTGCCGATCTGAGCAATACCCGTCTCATGCACCTGGTGGGGCATCACGAGACGGTCCTTGTCGATGTGAAGCAACTGGCACAAGGCCTTGCGGTTGTCAGCAATGTCCTCGGGGTCATCGCCGCAATAGAGATTCACGTTGAACTCGCCATAGTTGCCCTGACTATAGCCGCCATGACGGGTGGAACTGAAGGCCAGCACATCAGGAGCCAAGTCATAGAATGTCAAAAGCGGTGTAACCATTGAATCCCTGCATTATTGCCGCCCCTTATCAAGGGGCTCTAAATCTTCCGCATCTTCGAAATCTTCGAGGTCTTCAATATCCTCGTCGTCGATATACTCGATATCCTCGTCCTCACCCTCATCGGCCAGTTCCTGGGCGAAGCGACTCATATCCTTGTCGCGGTGCACGAGGGTATCTTCGGCAGTGATGGTAGCGAGTTTATTGCTCTCGGCATTGAGTTCGCGCCAGAGCACGTCCTTCAGTTCCTCAAGGCCGAAGCCAGTGACGGCGGAGATAAAGACCACGGGCAGGTCGGAGGGGAGCGTCTCGCGGAGCAGGTCGATAAGTTCCTCATCGAGCAGGTCGCACTTTGTAACGGCCAGCACACGGTGCTTGTCGAGCAGTTCAGGGTTGAACTGCGCCAGTTCGTTGAGCAGGATCTCGTATTCGCGCTTGATGTCGTCGGTATCGCCCGGCACCATAAAGAGCAGCAGTGAGTTGCGCTCAATATGCCGTAAGAAACGGAGACCGAGGCCCTTTCCCTCACTTGCCCCCTCGATGATGCCCGGGATGTCGGCCATCACAAACGACTTATTATCGCGATAGCCCACGATACCTAACGAGGGCTCCATCGTGGTGAAGGGATAGTTGGCAATCTTCGGACGGGCATTGGAGAGCGACGACACCAGTGTGGATTTCCCGGCATTGGGGAAACCCACCAGACCGACATCGGCCAGCAATTTCAGTTCGAGGATGATGGTCATCTCCTGCATCGGCTCGCCGGGCTGGGCATAGCGCGGCGCCTGGTTCGTGGCCGAACGGAACTGGTAGTTGCCGAGGCCACCGCGACCGCCTTTCAGCAGGAGTACCTCCTGACCGTCGTAGGCGATGTCGCAGACATACTTGCCCGTCTCGGCATTATAGACCACGGTGCCACAAGGCACGTCAATATACACGTCCTTACCGTCGGTGCCGTGACACTTGTCCTTGCCACCGTTGCCACCATGTTCAGCAAAGATATGGCGCTCGTACTTCAGATGCAGTAGGGTCCAGTAATTGTGATTGCCACGCAGGATGATGCTACCGCCCTTGCCACCGTCGCCGCCGTCGGGACCGCCGTTGGGGTTGTACTTCACGTGGCGCAGGTGCATACTACCCCTGCCGCCCTTGCCAGAGCGGCACATGATCTTGACATAGTCAACGAAATTAGATCCCATCAATCACCTTACAGATATCCTCGAAGATGCGGTCGAGTTCGCCTAGGCCGTTGATATGATAGTGCACGCCCTCCTGCTTATACCAGTCGATGAGAGGCTGTGTCCGACTATGATAGACCAGCAGACGCTTCTTGATGGTAGCCTCGTTATCATCGGCACGTCCGCTCTGCAGACCACGATTAATCAGACGCTTCATCAGTTCATCTTCAGGCACGTCGAGTTCAATCATGGCAGCCACCTTGTCGCCACGCTCACTGAGCATCTGCTTCAAGGCCTCAGCCTGCGGGATGGTACGGGGGAAACCGTCGAAGATCACGCCCTTGTGCTCGCGCCCCAGGGCATCATAGACACTGGCCAGGATCGACACCATCAGCCCGTCGGGAATCAACTGGCCATTGTCGATATACTGCTGGGCGGTCATACCCAGTTCAGTACCCTTACGGATCTCATTACGGAGCACATCACCCGTGGAGATGTGGTTCAGTCCGTACTTCTCTATCAACTTGTCGCTCTGCGTCCCCTTACCGGAACCGGGAGCACCGAAAATCACTATATTCTTCATATTGTCTTGTTTACGGTTTATGTATATGGTTTAAGATGATTACTCCACAATCGTATAGACATCCTTCCATCCACGTCCCTGCTGGTCGTAGTCCAGTCCATAGCCCACGATGAAGTCATCGGGAATCTCGAAGGCCACATAATCGAGTTCCAGATCTTCTTGCAGTTTCTCTGGTTTGAAGAAGAGGGCACAGATATGCACCGAGGCAGGATTGCGGGTGCCTAGGGACTCAATCATATGCTTCATGGTCTGTCCGCTCTCCACGATATCCTCCACGATCACGACTGTGCGGCCACTCAGATCCTCATTGATACCGAGCACCTCCTTCACCTTTCCTGTGGAAGTAGTGCCCTGATAGGAAGCCAGTTTCACGAAAGAAATCTCACAGGGGATGGTCATCTCACGCATCAGGTCGGCAGCAAAGATAAACGAGCCATTCAACACGCCGAGGAAGAGCGGGTTCTTCCCCTCCATATCTTTGCTAATCTGCTGAGCGACAGCCTTCACACGCGCCTTGATCTCCGGTTCGGGGAGGGAGATCCTGAATGATTTGTCCTTGATTCTAACAGTGCCCATACGCTGAAAACATTAAAAAACCTGTGCAAAAGTACAAAAAAAGCCACAGATTTCACAGACTTTGCAAGAAATTTAATATTAATCTGTGTTAATCTGTGGATTCTATGGTTCTTTTTTCATAACTTTGCACCTATGAAAATATTCACGAGCGCCCAGATCCATGAACTGGACAAATATACGATTGAGCACGAGCCTATCAAATCGATTGATTTGATGGAGCGGGCGGCCAAGGCACTGACGCAGGCTATCACAGATGTGTGGAGTAACGCCACACCCGTCATTATTTTTGCTGGTCCTGGTAACAACGGTGGTGATGCCCTCGCTGTAGCAAGAATGTTGATTGAGCGGAATTACGACGTAAAGGTGTGGCTCTTTAACATCTCCGGTCACCTATCGGAAGACTGTGCAGCCAATAAGCAACGGCTCATTGAAAAGCGCTCGAAGGCCCTTATCGAGGTCACACAGGAGTTCGAGCCGCCCCAGTTGGAGGCGGGCATGCTCGTTATAGATGGTCTCTTCGGCTCCGGTTTGAACAAGCCCCTGGCCGGTGGCTTCGCCTCACTTGTGAAGTATATCAATGCATCACCCTCGAAGGTCGTCAGCATCGACATGCCTTCCGGTCTGATGACGGAGGATAACACCTACAACGTGCGTGCAAACATTATCCATGCCGACCTGACACTCACCCTACAGCACCAGAAACTGTCGTTCCTGTTTGCGGAAAACCAGCAGTTTATTGGACAGTTGAAAGTGCTTGACATCCGCCTAAGCAGGGAAGGCATTGAGAAAACCGATGCACACTATACCTTGTTGGAGGAGAGCGATATCCTACCCCGACTGCTGAAGCGCGACCCCTTTGCCCACAAAGGCAAGATGGGCAATGCCCTGATCATCGCGGGCAGTTACGGCATGGGGGGGGCCCCCGTGCTCGCCACCAAGGCCTGTCTGCGCGCTGGAGCGGGCAAGGTAACCGTCCACACGCCCAAACGCAACAACATCATCATGCAGATCAGCGTGCCCGAGGCTGTGATCCAGTTAGACCGGGAGGAGACCACCTTCTCTGAAGCCGTCGAGACTGAAGACTTCAACGCCGTGGGTATCGGACCAGGGCTAGGCACCAGTGAACAGACAGCCATTGCCATCATCGCCCAGTTGCGGCGTACCCAGTGCCCGCTGGTGGCTGATGCCGATGCCATCAACATCCTCGCCAACCACCGTGCATGGCTGCAACAGTTGCCGAAGGGCATCATCCTAACGCCTCATCCTAAGGAGTTCGACCGTCTGGAAGGACGATGCACCGACAGTTTCGAGCGGCTCATGAAGGCTCGCGACCTCGCGGAGCGCCTGCAGGGCTATGTCATCCTGAAAGGGCATAACACATCCCTCTGTCTGCCCGACGGCCATATCATCTTCAACACCACCGGCAATGCCGGCATGGCGACAGCCGGTAGCGGTGACGTGCTGACTGGCATCATCACCGGTTTGCTGGCTCGCGGCTACAAGCAGGAGGACGCCTGCATCGTCGGCATGTATCTCCACGGTCTGGCTGGTGACATCGCCGCCCGTGACCTCGGCGAGGAGAGCGTCATCGCCAGCGACCTCGTCCAATACCTGCCCCAAGCCTTCAAACGGCTCAATGAGTAAAGATAAAAAAGTAAAAAAATGGAAAAGATTGGGTTATCAAAAATTTCTAGTAGGGTAAAAGTTCTACCTTTTTACTTTTTTACCTTTTTACCTTTAAATGCCCAGACCGCCAGCAGTTATTACCAGCCAGGCGTCACTTCTGAGGGAGCCGTCTATTTTCTCCCCAAGACCGCCATCAGTGTCACCGTACAGATTGAGAAGGCCACCTACACCCCTGGTGACTTCTGCAAATATGCCGAGCGCTATCTGCGTGTCAAAGGTGTTTCCCCCACCCCTTCCGTCAGTTACCGCATCACCGCCATTCGCCAGGAGGCTCTGGCCGTTCCTGACACAACAAAGGGCTTTGTCATAAAATTCGATGCTAAGACTGCCGCCTCGAACGTCCGTCTCTCCGACGACGGCATCTTGCTGGCCATTAATGCCGAGCCGAAAGAAGCCTCTGCTCCGAAGCCCTTCGTTCCTGCTCTCCGACCTGCCGCCATCAACCCGCGCCAATATATGTCGGAAGAGATCCTTGCCGCAGGCAGCACCGCCAAAATGGCAGAACTAATCGCACAGGATATCTATGAGATCCGCGAGAGCCGCAACCTGCTTGTCCGCGGACAAGCCGACAATATGCCGAAAGATGGAGAACAACTGCGACTGATGCTCAGTCAACTCGACTTGCAGGACCATGCCATGACCAGTCTCTATACGGGTACAACGGTTTGCGATACTACAGAGCAAACCTTTACCATCATCCCCGACAAGCCTGTCAGCCGCGAGGTGCTCTTCCGCTTCTCCCCCAAACTAGGTCTCGTCGATCAGGATGACCTTGCAGGCGTACCTTATTATATTAATATAGAGGATCTGAAGACCGTACCTGCTGCCGAACCTATCGATACCAAGAAGAAAGGCAAACAGGTGGCCGGTGTCTATGTGAACGTCCCGGGACGTCTGCGTTCTACTCTCTTCACGGCCAGCGAGACACTTCTTACAAAAGAATTCACCGCTGGACAGTTCGGCTATGTGGAACTGCTCAGCGGTGCACTCTTTAACAAACGCTACACAACTCGCCTCTGGCTTCACCCCGTCTCCGGAGCCGTAGAGAAACTCGAGGCCGAGCAACCTAAGTAGCCCCTTAAGGATACACGACTTTTCGATGTCCGTGAATATAGATACCTTTTTTCACGGGCTGCATGATTCGTTGTCCATTCAGGTCATACCAGATATCATCGTCAGTCATACCATCCTTCACGTCGATGATACCGTTGGCACTTACCCCTTTATATGAGATTTTACGAACTCTCACATCGGTAACTGTCTTCTTTCCCCTAGTACCACCAGTATTTCTTCCCCCATTCCACAGATAGACGTAGGTCGGCTGGTCACTCAGATACGGGATTTCATAGTCGCCACGCGACTGCATGCTGATGGCCACGGGATCATTGTCACCCACCTTAACCATCAGATAACAGTCCTCGGCTTCCTGCGAATTGACGACAATAAATCCTTCGCCGGCAGGCACGAGGAATGTCATACCTGTAAATTGACGGGCATACTCCAGGGAACCCGGCTGTAAGCCGCTCGCCAGAACAGCGTTGACTCCAGCAGTACTCATCACGGTATTGATGACGATACTGTGCACGTTGGTATCATAGCCGTCACCAGTCGGCGAAGACTGATCCTTCAAGGTGTAAAGGATATGATTGACCACCTTGTTCGCCAGATTCACCTCATGACCATTCGCCATGATGAAATCGTCATCACTCATTCTGTAATCCACTTCCTTCACGATAGGAACCAGTTCCTGTTCTGTGAGGTCTTCCGGTTCTACAATCTCCTCTGGCTCATTTGGATCTTCTGGGTCGTCAGGTTCTTCTGGCTCATCGGCGGTTTCTGGCTCATCGGGCTCGGCCTGTTCGACCACTAGCGTGTAACTGTCACTGGCCGAATTGTAGTTCGTGTCACCTGCAAAGGTCGCCGTGATCGTCGTAGAGCCTTGTGCGACCAGCATCACGGCACCTGTCGAGGCATCCACGGTAGCCACATTCGTATCCGAGGAGACATAGTTCAGCGCCAGTCCTGCGGGCGAGGTCGTTACCGTGGGGGCCGTGAACGTCTCACCCATCTTGCCGCCGACGGACTTTGAAGAGAACGTCACGGTGGCATCGGCCTTCGCAATGACCAGGGTGTAACTGGCGCTCTTAGCCATATAGTCGTCATCGCCAGCAAAGGCTGCCGTGATGATGGTCTCGCCAACACCGGCGATGGTCACAGCACCCGTTAAAGCGTCAACAGTGGCAACTGCTGTGTTACTGCTGCTCCATGAGAGTGGCAACTGCTGGGGATTGTTCAATGCAGGAGCAGATACCGTCGCGTCACCATATGTAGCCGTCGCCGTCGCAGAAACGAAACTGAGTTCAGCCTCCACCGCATCAGCCTTCGCCACTGTCAGCGCGTAACTATCACTGGCCGAATTGTAGTTCGTGTCACCTGCAAAGGTCGCCGTGATCGTCGTAGAGCCTTGTGCGACCAGCATCACGGCACCTGTCGAGGCATCCACGGTAGCCACATTCGTATCCGAGGAGACATAGTTCAGCGCCAGTCCTGCGGGCGAGGTCGTTACCGTGGGGGCCGTGAACGTCTCACCCATCTTGCCGCCGACGGACTTTGAAGAGAACGTCACGGTGGCATCGGCCTTCGCAATAGTGACTATAACCTGTCCGCCATCAGAATCTTCATGATTGGCATCACCAACCACTCTGTAATAGACGGTATAACTGTCGGCATTCGTACCTGTTGGAATAGCCTCGGTAAAGGTACTGTTGTCAAGACTATATTGAAGAGTACCGCCTGAGGCTGTTCCTGCCGTCACCAATGATTGAGGACTGCCCGAATAAGACAGTGAATTTCCTGTTGGAGCCTTCGTCAAAGCAGAGGCAGCCTTAGCAATTGTAAAAGCCGTGGTGTTGGCATTGGGGAGTTTGTAATTGGCGTTGCTCAGGGCAGATGCCGTGGCGGTATAACTGCCGGCATTGGTCTGTACGCCATCCACTGTAACAGTGCAAGCATCAGAACCCACCAGACCTGTAGCCGTTGCTGTCGGCACATGTGCCGAACCATCATAAGTGAAACCCGTCTCTCCCCATGTCAGTCCCACCTCCTTCTGCTCCACCGCCAGATTGTAACTGACTGATCCTGGTTTAACAGCATCATCCCCTGCATAGGAAGCAGAAATGACCGCCTCACCCGCTCCGACAATAGTGACATCACCCGAAGCATTAACAGTTGCGACATTTGTCGCAGAAGAAGACCATGTCATAGCCGCGCCTGCCAGTTGTCCCATATCGAGTGTCGGGGTACTGACCGTAGCATCACCATAGGTTGCAGAAACCGTTGAAGTAGAAAAAGCAACACTTAGGTCGGCAATAGTACCCCTGTCGTCTTCAATCGTCAACGTATAACTGGCATCCTCATAGGAAGTATCGTCACCTGTATATGTGGCAGAAATGGTCACCGTTCCAGAATAAGCAAGGACAGTCACTTCACCTGAAGCCGCATTAACAGTTGCAACACTGGCATCCGACGAAGAATAATTAACATCTGACACAAATATGGGTGACGCGGACACAGGAGTCAGGGCAAAGGCCTTCGGCCAGGAGATGTTCCCCCGTTCCGTCCAGTTGATGGATTTCGCCGTCACTTCCGTACCATCAGGTCCTCCAGAATCGGCCTGATGCATAAATACCAGGTTCTGTCCACACGCCCCTTGAGCCATCAGCAGAGCCAGTATCAGGACACAAGTGTGTAAAAATGGTTGATTAATTAGTTTTTTCATCTCTTGACGGTTCAATTATTCTTTAGCCCTGCAAATTATCGAACTTCTTCAGCACTTCCTGCAGACGCTCCACGCTGTCAGGATCCTTGTCGTTCTTGGTTATCAGTTCCAAGTGCTGTCGGATATCAGTCATCTTGTCGAAAAGCAGAAGAGCCTGCTCATAGCCCTTGCCAACATTCTCAAAGTTCTTGGAGAGAGAATTATAGTCCTCCAACAGTCGCTGTAGTTCATCAACACGTTTCTGATAGTCGTTCAACAGGTTCTGCGCATCCGAGGCTTGATCGCGCGCAGCCTTCACCTGAAAGAAAAGAGCCAATGCCAGTACAACGATGATAACGACCAGAATAATAGTAAGTGTATCCATAAGTCCTAACTTTTTTTCTGTTCAACTTTCATAAACTGCGTAAAACCAACCATCGCCAGCACCTTGTAGATCTCTGGGCTGACATTGGTCATCTTGATCTGTCCATGCTGCTGCATAACAGTACGCATGGTTTTCTGAATAACGCGCAGACCGGAACTGGCGATATAAGTCAGTTCAGAACAATCGAACTCCAGATCTTCGCCACCGTCCTTGATAGCAGGCTGAATATCCTGCTCAAATTGATTTGCATTTCCCGTATCGATACGGCTTCCTGTCTTGATGATGGTCTTGCCACCCTCCTTTAAAATCTGTGTCATAATGATAAGTTTTGATGAATATAATTGTTTAATTATTGTTTCTGTTAATCTTTAGACAAAGCATCGTCAGGTCATCATTGGGCTCCGCACCGTCGCGATGTCTCTCCACCTCATCCCTGAGTATCTCCACCGTCTGGCGTGAACTCTCAAACACCTTCTGGCCCAGGATTTCCAACAGACGCTCGTCGGTAAACTGCTCTAACTGGCGGTTCTCTGCCTCATTCAAGCCATCCGTATAGACAAACAACGGGCAGCCTGTGATATCCGCGATTTCCTCACCCTGATATGTATAGCCTGGCCACATGCCTATGGGACAGTTTGGTAACATCTCAATAAATGCAGGCACGCCGTCACTAATGAGTACTGGCGGATTATGTCCTGCATTACATAAATACAGTCGGCCCGTGTGAAGGTCGGCCAACCCGATGAACATCGTGACAAACATTCCCGTCTCATTATCCTCCCCCGACAGTGCATCATTGAGATAGATGGCTATCTCTGCAGGTTTCATTCCTTGGGCCGCCAACGTACGGAACAATCGTGTGGCCTGTGCCATGAAGAGTGATGCGGGCACCCCCTTGCCACTCACGTCACCCAGACAGAAATACAACTGGTCATCCTGAAGCAGGTAGCCATACAAGTCGCCGCCCACCTCCTTGGCAGGTGTCATAGAAGCAAACATATCTATATCCTCACGGTCGGGGAAATGACTGGGCACCATCGACATTTGGATATTCCGTGCAATACGCAAGTCGCTTTCAATACGTTCTTTTGCGGCTGTCGTCTCCTCCAACTGGTCATAGGCAGTCAGTAGTTCATCATGAGTCTTCTCCAATTTCTCATGCGCGATCTTCAGACGCTTGGCCGAGCGAAGGCGGAAATAGATGAAGACGATCAGCGAAATCACAATTATGGAGGCGATGATGATAATACCAAGCCGTTGCTGTTGAGCCTGCTCCATCTTCAGTCGGGCCTGTTTCATCTCTAGTTCATCTACATGGAATCTGGCATTCATCTCTGCCAATTGTCGCTTGGTGTCGCGGATGTTCACAGAATCGTTGATCAAGTACATTTCCCGATAGAGATCAGCAGCCGCCTTGTCCTTACCTAAGGAAGTCATGATTTCTGCCCGCTGCTGCTTCACACGGATCAGTTCCGCCTTATCATCCACAGCCTCTACCAAAGGGAGTAATTGACTATTAAATGCCAACGCCTCTGCTAAAGCACCTCTTTGCAGAGATAGTTTTGCCTGATAGAAAAGCCAAGAACGGAAGACATCAAACTCTTCACTGAGAATGTACTTCTTGGCTTCGCTGAGCATCTTTGCAGCCAAATCCGTCTGGTATAACCCGAGTGCTGCCTGGGCACAACCGATATAATAATAGGCCCAATTCTGTATATTTCCCGGGAAATCGGCGGGCACTTCCCAATCCTTAACAAGTTGCTCGATGGATTTTTTCCATTGTACGGTCAGTTGGTGAAGTTTTTGATAAGAATGAAGCCGCTCCAACACATCACACTGGGATGAAAACAGATTAGGTATATCTTCCGGTATTGGGTGAAGCATGATCAACTGGTCAATTGCCTTCTGGAAAACCACAGACGCTTCTTCCATATTGTGCATATTATAATAGGCATTGCCCATGGCCATATAGGCTAGTCCCTGTCCCAACGTGTCCTTTCGTTCCTTGGCATACTCATACATCGTCTGGGCTTCTTTCAGACCTGTAGCCAAAGAATCGGAATAAACATAAGTATTGGCCAGCAAGGACCATAGACGATAGAATTCCACCCACTCCTTATGCGTTGCTATGTAATCCAAATCTTCACGCGCATAAAAGAAGAGAGAGTCGTTCACATCATGATTATAGAAGAGTGACGCTCTTGTCAAGAGATCGGCACACACCTTTTTCGCTATTCCTTGACGCCGGGCCTCATTGAGATGAGCATAGAGACAATTGATCTGCAACTGAAAATCATCACTCTCCATACTGATATCAAACAAACGACTAAGAGCCGCCAACTTTTCCTCTTTATTAAGTTGAGGCAGTTTCACTCTAATCTCTTCAGCCTCATCGCTATAGAGAGACGCTGCAAAAGACAACCATACGGCACATATCAGGAACAGGCGAATGCGCATCGGCTAAAGGTGATTAATCATTTGATGCCGCAAAAATACACATTTTTTTTCAAATACACAATAAATAAATGGAAAAAGAAAAAAGAATGGCGCTTTCCTATAGAAAAGCGCCACTCCATGATACGATATTATCTGATAAGCAATTCTTACTGAGCAAGTTTGCCGTCAGAACCCAACACATCGACGATCTTGTGGATGTACATCTTCTTCATGTTCTCACGAGCGGGCTTCAGATACTGACGAGGATCGAAATGATCGGGATGCTCTGCCAGATACTGGCGGATAGCAGCAGTCATAGCCAGACGAGAGTCGGAGTCGATGTTGATCTTGCAGACAGCACTCTTGGAAGCCTCACGGAGTTGCTCCTCGGGGATACCTACTGCATCGGGCAGTTTGCCACCGAACTTGTTGATGGTGTCAACCTCGTCCTGAGGAACAGAAGAAGAGCCATGGAGCACAATGGGGAATCCGGGGAGTTTCTTCTCGATCTCATGCAGCACGTCAAATGCGAGTGGCGGGGGAACGAGTTTGCCAGTCTTCGGGTCGCGTGTGCACTGCTCGGGCTTGAACTTATAGGCACCATGAGAAGTACCGATAGAGATAGCCAGGGAGTCGCAGCCTGTACGGGTAGCGAAGTCAATCACTTCTTCGGGCTTGGTGTAGTGGCTCACCTCAGAAGCAACTTCGTCCTCAACACCAGCCAGCACACCGAGTTCACACTCTACGGTTACATCATGCTGGTGAGCATACTCCACAACCTGACGGGAGATACGGATGTTCTCCTCATAGGGCAGAGACGAACCGTCGTACATGACTGAAGAGAAGCCCATGTCGATACAGTCCTTGCAGAGTTCGAAACTGTCACCGTGGTCAAGGTGCAGAACAATCTCAGGATGCTCACATCCCAGTTCCTTAGCGTATGCCACAGCACCCTCAGCCATATAGCGGAGAATGGTAGCGTTGGCATAGTTACGTGCGCCCTTAGACACCTGCATGATAACGGGTGACTTTGTCTCAACGGCAGCCTGAACGATA
>FLNY01000763.1_pt1 | contig 19757 bp, 20 predicted proteins | sample 1140381 | NCBI WGS metagenome assembly FLNY01 (sample SAMEA3878172, study PRJEB12797) | bioreactor metagenome | biome: Moose rumen | place: Sweden | collected 2011-10
GGTATCCAAAGCTCCTCTAAGGATGTGGTAACGAACACCCGGAAGGTCCTTCACACGGCCGCCGCGAACCAGCACGATGCTGTGTTCCTGCAGGTTGTGACCTTCGCCCGGGATGTAGGCATTAACCTCTTTGGCGTTTGAGAGCCTTACACGGGCCACTTTACGCATAGCCGAATTAGGCTTTTTGGGCGTAGTAGTGTAAACGCGAAGACAAACACCACGCTTCTGAGGGCATGCATCCAACGCACGAGACTTGCTCTTTACCTCGAGCTGCTCGCGTCCTTTACGGACAAGTTGTTGAATTGTAGGCATAAATGTTTGTTAATAAATAAAATATAGTTACAAATCCGTTCATTGGGTCTTATGTGCCCGCAAAACGGACCGCAAAGATAAGAATAATTTCTTAATTCGCCAAAGTTTTGTTACCTTTGACAAATCTTAAAAACACAAACGCAATGAGTCAACTGCATGTGATCAACCACCCCATGATTCAACACAAGCTCACTATCATGAGGGACAAGAACACCGGATCCAAAGACTTCCGTGAACTTCTTAAAGAAATTGCCCTACTCATGGGCTACGAAGTTACAAGAGACATCCCCCTCATAGACGTTGAGATAGAAACGCCTATCTGCCCCATGACCGCAAAGAAAGTGAGCGGCAGGAAAATGGCCATAGTACCCATCCTGAGGGCAGGAATGGGCATGGTGGAGGGCCTCCAGACGCTGGTTCCGGTTGCAAAGGTTGGTCATATAGGCCTGTACCGCAACGAGGAAACTCATGTGCCGGTGGTCTATTATTGCAAGCTTCCGGAAGACATCCAGGACCGTCTTGTAATTGTGACGGACCCCATGCTCGCAACCGGCGGCAGCGCATGTGACGCCATTGCCATGCTCAAGGAGCGCGGCTGCAACAACATTCGCCTCATGTGCCTTGTAGGTGCCCCTGAGGGCATTGAAAGGGTGCAGAAGGAACACCCGGACGTGGACATCTACCTTGCCGCGGTAGACAGCCACCTCAACGAAAATGCCTACATAGTCCCCGGCCTTGGAGACGCGGGGGACAGAATCTTCGGCACAAAGTAGCTATTTTAACAGGGGCTTAAGCTCTTCCCATGGGATGGTGGCCGATACTATCCCAAGGGCGTACGGGCCCACCTCGTACGGGTTGAAGGTCCATTCGATTCCTTCGGGGCCTATCGAGAAATTGTCGTTTGGCATTATGGCTTCCTTGTGAAGCAGCTGCGCCAGTTCGGCGTCCTCTTCCTCCAGCGAGGCGAATATGGCATCCTTCAGCAGGCTGCTCACCTTTACATAGTAGCCCGGTACAAAGAGATCGCTTTCCAACACCTCAAAGCCGGTCTTTGTGTCATATACCGTATAGGACAGTGTTTGGAGCCCGTGGGGGCCGCCGCGGTATGTGTAGTAGCTCACAAGGTACGTCTTCCAGTTTTTGTAGCTTTCCGTGAATGAGCCTTCTATCCTCTCTTCCCAGGACATGGGTACCTCAAAGCTTGCGTTGGCATCCATATACAGGTCTATGAGGTCTTCCCTATACCTGATTGCGCTTTCCTCCAGAGAGGATGACGGTTCTTCCAGGTCGAAAACCTGGGTGCATATATTGGAATATATCCTCTCCTGAGCCTCTTTTGAAAGACCGGACACGGGATATTCTATACTCATGTCTATGTAGAGTGAGTCCCGAGCCTCCCCGCCGAAGGGCATCACAAGCTCGTCCTCATAAATGTCTGTCCTGAAAGGATGGCACGCCACAAGAAGGATTAACGCCGCAATAGGAAGAAATTTTTTCATATCAGTCATTGTTAAGTTCTACTACATCTACGGGGCGCTGTTTTTCATCGCCGATAAGCCATTTTGAGTACCAGTCTGCCATTTTCCAGAAGAAGTACTCATTCATGTCTCCAAAGCCGTGCCTCTGGCCGGGAAGGACTACCAGTTCAAAGCGCTTGTTGGCTCTTATGAGGGCATCCACGACGCGTATCGTGTTGGCTGGATTCACGTTATTGTCCTGGTCTCCGTGAACAAGCATGAGGTGTCCTTTCAGGCGGGAGGCCATCTCCTGGTTGGTTTTTATGTTATAAACAAAACTGGTGTCTCCCTTGGAAACCTTCTCCTGAATGCCGTGATGCTGCTCGCTCCACCAGCGGTTGTAGATGCTGTTGTCGTGGTTTCCGGCGCAGGAGACAGCCGCCTTGAAAAAGTCGTTGTACTTAAGGATTGCGGCTGTAGACATGAATCCGCCGCCCGAGTGCCCATGGATGCCCACACGGTTTATGTCTATCCACTCATACTGCGCAGCAAGTTGCTGGATGGCATATTTCTGATCTTCCAGGCCGTAGTCGCGAAGGTTGCCGTAGCCATAGTTGTGATACCATTTTGAACGGTTGGGATGGCCGCCGCGGTTCCCGACGGTTATTACTATCATGCCAAGCTGGGCAAGACGGTCTGTGCGAAGGTTGAACCTCCACGAAACCTCATTTGCCTCCACCTGCGGGCCCGGATATACGTAATCGGCAATGGGATAAACCTTTGTAGAGTCAAAGTCGAAGGGCTTGTGCAGCTCTCCGTAAAGGTCTGTAACGCCGTCGGCCGCCTTAACCTTGAAGCGCTCGGGGAACTTGTAGCCGGCGGCAAAGAGGCGGGAAAAGTCTGACTCTTCAAGCTGCATGCGCTTTCCGGTTGCGGTGTTCACAAGCATCACCGCCGGCTTATAATCCACGCGAGAATAATTGGCAACTAAATATTTGCCGTTTTCAGACGCCTCTGCAAGCACGTCCATGTCGTCCATGTCCAGCTGCGTCATTGCCCCGCCTCCCAGCGGCACACGGTAATTGTGCATCTGGTACGGATTCTCGTCCTTCGAAACCCCGCACGCGCTCACCACAAGGTAGGCCGATGTGTGTCCCAGCACGTCCTCTACGTGGAATGAACCTTCGGTGAGGTTCTTCCTGAGGGTGCCGTCGGCGCTGTACAGATAAAGGTTTGCCCATCCGTTGCGCTCGCTCCACCATACGAAGTCTCCCGACGGGAGGAAATAGGGATCGCGCGTCTCGATGTATGAATTGAAGCGCTCTGCAACGATGGTTTTGGTGCTGTCGGCCCCCACATCCACCCTGCAAAGATCCGTACGCTTTAGATCCCGGCTTCTGCGCAGGAGATAGAAGCCCGCATTGTCTCCGAGCCACTTGGAAGAACGAAAGTCCTTATAGCCGTCGGCAACCCTGTACGGCGCCCTGAGGATATCTCCATCCTGGTCTTTGAAGGCTTCCCAGTGTACTTTCTTCACGTTTCCGTAAAGATCGAGGATGCAAAGCTGCCCTTTCGGACCGGGTTCGCCGGGCATCTGGTAATGGTAGGTCTCAAGCTCCGGGCGCGGCTTTGCCACGGAATTGATTACCCAGAATTCCTTTATATTGGACATGTCCCAGCGGATAACGGCAAAATGCTTGCCGTCCGGCGCCCACATCACGCCCGCATAATAACGCTCCGTACTGTCCCTCTGTTTGTCTCCCGTGTAATTCTCTCCGGTCCAGGAGTGGTCCTTCGTGCCGTCGGTTGTGAGCTGCCGCTCCACAATTGTGCTGTCCTTGGGGTCCTTTGCCGCCTTTGCAAGGTTTTCCTTGTCCATGAGCCACAGATTGTGCCGTTTCATGTAGATACCGGCGCTTCCATCCGGCGAAACATTGGCCCAGGAAGGGTATTCGTCCTTGTGCTCGTCCGTGTCATAGGTGAGCTTTCCCGTGCTTATGTCATAATAAAAACGGTATTCCACGAACTCCCCCGTAGTGTTTCCCGCGCTGTCTCTCTTCTCCGTCTTCGACTTCAAATCCCACTGAAAAGTCTTGTCCTCCTTCAGCTTAAGACCGCCGAGGGGAAGATGCCATGCATCGTAGGGATCGCGCGTAATCTCCGTAATGTCACGCGCAAGCTTCTCACGGTCAAATATTTCGCTTTTCCTTCCGCTTGCGGCGTCAACAATGTAGTAGTTGGTGCCGTCGGCCGTCTTCCATGAATACCAGAATCGGTCGCTTTTCTCAAACCAGTTTGGTCGCACTCTGGTGGAATACACCATATTACGCAGGTTTTTTGTGGAAAAACGTGCGGCATGCTCATAATTGGCGTTCTGAGCAGATGCAGAAAATCCCAGCGCGAGAAGGAGTATAACAAGAAACTTTTTCATATCCCGACGAGCGTTTTAGCAAAGATACCCAATTTTTTGCATATCTACGTAAAAAAGTCATTTTCGTGACGCCTCCGTCATGGCCGGCGCTTGTTTCCTTGCCCCGACTGGGCCGAAAATGCTACGCTCACCACGAAACTGAGGAGAAATTCTGCGTCTGCGACGGTTGGTGGGGTGCTCCCTACATCCGTGAAGGCGGTGAAAGCCTGAACAACGTTCTCATCCTCCCCGGTGAAGATTTCCTGGAATTTCAGATCAAGACCTTCTAATAATTTCACCACGTCTTGCCACTTCCTTTTGGCAAGGCGGGGATTTTTGTATATTTGCAATAATGAAAAGGCTTTCTTTTATTCTGCTTCTCTGGGTCTTATCCATCCCCGCCCTTGCCCAGTACGGGGCAACACCTGCGCCCGGCACCCAGGTACCGGACGGTCTTGTCAGGCGCGGATTCTATCTGCAGAAATCCGTTGTGGCCCAAATGGATACGGATCCTGCCCTGGAAGAAGTCTTCCTCGTCGGCCACGATGCCGGACACTGGCCGGAGTTCGACCTGTTCAAGTTCTATTACGCCGTAGTGGACAAGGCAAGCGGCGCCATTGAATTCACCTCTTCCGAATACCTTTCGAACCGCTTCAACCTCCTGGTAGAAGACAGGGACCGGGACGGCATCTCGGAAATCCATTTCCAGTATATCAAAGACGGGGAGTTCTACACCGACGAAGACGGCTATCATCCTTCCTGGACCTACGCTTACGGAGCCCTTTCCCTTGTGGGCGCTTCCGGGGAAGCCCCCCTGCCCAAGAGCCGCATCAAAGCCCTTGTCATCGCCGGCATGGACGGCAGCCATTACTCCCGCGGCGCGGCTGAGTGCATGCGGCAGATGATGGAAAACAGCGGCCTCTTCGACGTAGATGTGCTCATCACCCCCAACTGGGGCGAAGACATGTCCTCCTTCCGCCCTGCCTTCAAGGACTATAAACTTGTGGTAATCAACTACGGAGGCGTAGAATGGTCCGACGCTGTAAAGGCCGATTTCGAAGCCTACGTCCAGCGCGGCGGCGGGGTTGTCTTCATCCATTCCTCGGTGATTCCCATGGAGAAATGGCCGGCCTGGAACCGGATGACCGGCCTGGGCGCCTGGAACGGCCGCGACGCAAAATGGGGGCCCTACGTGTACATGAAAGAAGGCGAAGTAATCCGCGACTACTCCCCCGGCTGGGCCGGATACCACGGCCTGCAGCACCATATTATCGTTGACAACCAGGCCTCCGACCACCCTATCGTAAAGGGCCTCCCGGCCAGCTGGCATCATTTTAAGGACGAGATCTACCTCCACCTCCGCGGTCCGGCAGAGAATCTCGAAATCATCGCCACCACCCGTGACGGAGACCGGGACGAACCCCTGCTCTGGACGGTCCGCTACGGGAAAGGACGCATTTTCGTGGACGTACTGGGCCACTGCGGGAACGATCCCAAGATGACCTATGCCATGACCTGCACCGGTTACCAGACCACCTTCCTGCGCGGCTGCGAATGGGCAGCCACGGGCGCGGTCACCCAGCCTCTTCCCGTAGATTTCCCGGACAAGGTGCGCTACACCCTCCGGCCCGATTTCACTCTCCCTGTAAACTTCAGCCGATGAAACTCCTCCTCTCCCTCCTGCTTGTGCTGGGCTCCTGCGCCCCCAAGGCCACCCGTGTCCTGGTCCTCTACGAAGGAGCCGGGCATCACAAAGACTTTTCCGACGTCGTCCTCCCCTGGCTTCGCTCCGTGGCTCAGGAAGAGAAACTGGCGCTAACAGAAACAACTAATACTCAGTGCATTAACAAAGAATACCTGGAAGGGTTCGACGTAGTTGTCCAGCTTGACTATGCCCCCTACGGCTGGCCGGAAGAAGCGGCCGAAGCTTTTGAGGATTACATTGACGAAGGCCGCGGCGGCTGGGTGGGATACCACCACGCCTCCCTCCTGGGCGAGTTTGACGGCTTTCCCATGTGGCCCTGGTTCTCGGATCTTCTGGGCGGCATCCGTTACGAAAACTACATCCGCGAAAAGACCGACGGCATCGTTAATGTAGAGGATGCTTCCCACCCTGTCATGGACGGCATCCCCGCCTCCTTCCTGGTAAGGGACGACGAGTTCTACACTTACGACAAGAACCCGCGCGAGAATCCGGACATCCACGTCCTGGCAACGGTGGACGAGGATTCCTACACGCTGGACACCCCCGTCAAGATGGGAGACCATCCGGTTGTCTGGACCAATACCGCCAAGAAAGGCCGCAATATTTATTTCCAGTTCGGCCACAGTCCGCTCCTGGGAGTGGACGACAATTTCCGGGCGCTCCTTCTGAATGCCATCCACTGGACCGCAAAGAAATAAGAAGATGAGACGAAAGATTGAGGTTGTTTGTTTGATTTTGGTTATAGGAATCCTCTCCGGCTGTGGTCCGTCCGCTCCCGAGCGGCCGGACCCTCGACCGGGGCGGTATCTTCCCATTCCCCCCGACCGCTCCCGCTCCTTTGAGGCGGCGGAACTCCGGCGCACCGTCCTGGAGGAAGTTCCCGTAGAGGGTCGGCTGAACCTCGTCTTTTCCAACGATACCCCTTTCCGGGCTGTCGGCCCCGCCGGCGACCCGGATTATGCCAATTATGGCAGACGCTCCGTAAGCCTGGACCTGTCTGGCTACGACCTGGAGCAGTACGACAGGATCGCTTACCGGATTACCCCGCAGTGCGACGGGATGCAGGTGGTGAACCTGGACGTTTCCATGCCCTGCCTTCCGGCCAGCCACCTGGTCTCCCTGGAAAACGGACGCGAAAACTTCTGCACGCTCAATCTCAACGAATATAACAGGGAAGCGCCTCAGACTCTGAACTTTACAGCCACCCTCCGGGGCCGCGACCTCACCACCGGCGACAGCAGCCGCTTCCGGATAGACAGCATCTACCTGCAAAGGACGGCGGCCATCCCCTCCGAACAGGGCTGGGAGCCTCAGGGCATCGTCCTTTCCACCAGCGGCTATACGGCTGCGGGCCCTAAAAGGGCCATCCTTTCGGAAGGTGACGAAGGACCCTTTGTCCTGGTAGACATCCACGGCCGGACCGTTTTCCGCGGAAAAACCCAGACGGAAGAAACCACCCTGGGACGATTCCTGGTGGCCGATTTCTCCGCCTTCGACCGCAAGGGCGACTATGTCCTCAAGGCCGGAGGACAGACCTCCAACCCCTTCCATATAGGGGACGATCTTTGGGACAGTTCCGTCTGGAAAGCCCTCAATTTCATTTTCTCCATGCGCTGCGGCTACCCCGTTCCCGGGGTCCACGGACGCTGCCACCTGGACCTTCTGGCCCGCCACGGGTCGGAGGAGATCTCCTTCGGCGGCGGCTGGCACGATGCCGGCGACCTTTCCCAGCAGTCCCTGCAGACGGGCGATGTCACCTATGCGCTGCTGGAAGCTTCCGAGCGGCTGAAGGAGAAGGATCCGGCTTTGTCGGCCCGTCTTAGGGAGGAGGCCCGCTGGGGGCTGGATTTCATCCTGCGCACCCGCTTCGGGGACGGTTACCGCGCCAGCAGCGTGGGCCTTCTGATCTGGCAGGACGGCAAGCTGGGCAGCTTTGACGACATCCACACGGTCCGCGTGCAGAACAATGCCTTTGACAATTACCTGCAGGCCGGCTATGAGGCTTACGCCGCCCGTGTGCTCACGGAAGACCCCGCCCTGCAGGACTACTTAGAGCGCATCGCCAAGGCCGACTTCGCCTTCGCCGAAGAGAAATTCGCCCGCGACGGCTTCGACCGCTTCATCTATGCCTATGAGCACTGCTACAACACCTCCCGCAGCCAGTGGATGGCCACCGTCTCCTGGGCGGCGAGTCAGCTGTACCGCCTGACCGGCGAGGCCGGCTACGCGGAAAAAGCGGCGGAGGCTATCCGCTATACGCTTGACTGTCAAGAGACTAAGCCCGTCGGGGAAGGCCTTTCCGGCTTCTTCTACCGGGACACTGCCCGCCGTTCCATCGTCCACTACATCCACCAGTCACGGGAGCAGATGTACATGCAGGCGCTCACGGAGCTTTGCGCCACGCAGCCTTCCCACCCGGATTCGGGCCGATGGAAGGCTTCTATCGGCCTGTTTGGGCAGTATTTGAAGGCGCTTATGCCTTATACCGCCCCCTATGGAATGATTCCCAGCGGTGTTTACGCTGCCGACGAGTACAAGGATACGGACAGTTTCTTCGCCCTTCATCTGTTTCCGCCATCCGACGCTGTGGAGCGGTACTCCCGGCAGCTCTCGCTGGGCGTTCAGATAGACTCTTCCCACTTTGTCAAGCGTTTCCCGGTTTGGTTCAACATCTTCAACGGGAACAACGCCATCCTCCTGTCGCTGGGGAAGAGCGCCGCCCTCTGCGGCCATTTCCTGGACGATCCCGCCCTGCTGGACATCGCCCGGGAGCAGTTGTACTGGATGCTGGGGAAGAATCCCTTCGGCCAGTCCATGGTTTACGGCGAGGGCTGGAACTACCCCGACATGGACAATTTCTCCAGCGGGCTCCTTACGGGCATGATGCCGGTGGGGATCCGCACTTCGGGCGACAGCGACAACCCCGCCTGGCCGCAGGTGAACAACGCCTGTTACAAAGAAGTCTGGGTTACGGTGGCCGGAAAGTACCTTTCGCTTGTTTCTGAACTCTGAATATATGAAGAACATCTGCACCTTACTGCTTACGTGCCTCGTCGTTCTCTCCTGCGGAACTGTAGCGCACGAGCGCTCCGCGAACTATGCGCGCGCACCGCGCTTCAAAGCCCTCCTCTATTACTCCGAAGGGGGCGAGGATGCCCACGTGGACTTTGCCAAGCAGGGAATCCGCTTTTTCCAGAAACTCACCGTGGGCGACGGCCTGCGCATGGATGTAGCCACCGACCTCACCGCCTACTCTTACGAGGAGCTCAGGGGGTATTCCTGCATCATCATGCTCAGCAACGCCCCGCACAGCCAGGCCGAAAGGGCCCTTTTCGAAAAATACATGACGCACGGCGGAGGCTGGATGGGCTTTCACGTGGCCGGTGGTGTGGACCAACAAAAACTACCGGATGATCTACCTGAACATGGGCCACGGGGACGAATGCTTCTCGGAAGCCACCGTGAACCTGCTCTATGTGAACGCCCTCCGCTGGATCATCAGCCGCGACCCTTCCGGCAATCCCTTTGACAAATAATCCCGTATAGTATGAAAAAGCTGCTCTTCATTGGACTTCTGCTGCTGGCCGCCTGCGGGCAAAGGCAGAGTATCGGCACGGACAAGGTGGTCGTTGCCTATGTGACATCCTGGACTTCCGACATGCCGGATCCGCAGTACATGACACATATCAATTATGCTTTCGGCCATGTCGACAGCACTTTCAGCGCTGTCCGGATTGACAATCCGGAGCGGCTTCGCTCCATCGCCGCGCTCAAGAAGCAGAGCCCTTCGCTGAATGTGATGCTGTCGGTCGGTGGCTGGGGCAGCGGCAATTTCAGCGAAATGGCTGCCAGTGAGGAGTTTCGCAAATCTTTCTGCGCTTCCTGTGCGGAGGCTGTGGAAGAGTTCGGCCTGGATGGGATTGACATTGACTGGGAATATCCTACCAGCTCGGCGGCGGGGATATCGGCCTCTGTTGACGATACGGAGAATTTCACCATGCTGATGCGGGATCTCAGGGAGGCCCTGGGAGAGGGGAAGTTTCTTACCATCGCCACTTCTGCAACGGCGAAGTATATTGATTATAAATCGATTGTCGGATATCTGGACTTTGTGAACGTGATGGCTTACGACATGTCTATGGGCGAGAGCCACCACTCCGGGCTGTATCCTTCGGCCTATAGTGCGGATCTTACTTCAAGCGAAGCCGTGAAGGCCCATCTGGACGCCGGCGTCCCGCGCGAGAAGCTGGTCATGGGCATGCCCTTCTACGGCCGCGGCTCCCGCCGTTTTGGCCGATACGTCAATTTCTCCGAAGTCAGCGCCCAAGGATACACCCCCTGCTGGGACGAAGTGTCCCAGGTTCCCTTCATCGTGGACAGCCTCCGGAACTACGTGTTCGGATACGAAGACACGCGTTCCCTGGCAATCAAATGCCAATACATCGTGGACGAAGGGCTCCACGGCGGCATGTACTGGGACTACTCCGGCGACAACCCGGAGCACGACCTGGCCCGCACCGTCCGCGACGGGCTGCTCAGGTAGCCCCTTACTCTACATAAATGGGAGGAGGGGAAGGCTGTGAGTTTCCCACTCCCCGTGTATGAGCTTTCCGGCTCGTTCCGTAGGAGTTGTGAAGGCGCTGAGAAGCCGAAATGAAAAGAAAAGAGGCGCCATTTCTGGTGCCTCTCAGAGCGGAAAACGAGACTCGAACTCGCGACCCCGACCTTGGCAAGGTCGTGCTCTACCAACTGAGCTATTTCCGCAATATTTCAAAGATTCCGCCGGACGGGATTGCAAAGGTACAATCTTTTTTTCAACTTCCAAATTTTTTAAGAAACTTTTTGTATTTTTGTGAGTACGAAAAAACAAAACAGTATTATACTATGAAAAAATTCTTATCAGTACTCCTCTGTGGCACAATCGTGCTGGGTTGCGGAATGTCAAATCTTGGCAAGGGCTCAATGATTGGTACCGGAGCAGGTGCTGCCCTTGGCGCCGGAATAGGCTATCTCATCGGCGGTGACGGCCAGGCTGCCGCAATCGGCGCAGCCATCGGCACTGCTGTGGGTGCTGGCACGGGCGCAATCATCGGCAACAAGATGGACAAGAAGGCTGCGGAACTCGCCGCCCTCGAGAATGCAAAGGTGGAGACCGTAGAAGACGTCAACGGCCTCACTGCCATTAAGGTAACCTTCGACAGCGGCATCCTGTTCGACTTTAACAAGAGCACGCTCACTGCCGATGCGAAGAAATCCCTGGACGAGTTTGCCGCAAAGATGACCGACATGACAGACACCAACATCAACGTTTACGGTCACACAGACAACGTGGGCACTGCGCAGGCCAACAAGAAGGTCTCCGACCAGAGGGCCGAAGCAGTTACCAACTACCTGGTTTCCAAGGGCATCCCCAAGGATCACATCATTGCCGACGGCCTTTCTTACGACTTCCCCGTGGCCGATAACAACACCGCCGAAGGCCGCGCCCAGAACCGCCGCGTAGAGGTTTACATCTCTGCAAACGAGGCAATGGTCCAGGCCGCAGAGAACGGTACGCTCGACTAGCCACCAGTTAAATAACATAAAAGAAGGATGGTCGGATGACCATCCTTCTTTTGTGTCACCAGGGCAGGGAAAACCGCCCTACAGCTCCCATGCAAGGGCCGATGCGCCAAGGATGGCGGCGTCGGACTCCTTGAGCTGGGAGTAGATAAGTTTTACCTTGCCTCTCCAGAGAGGGAGTACGTTGTCGTCCATGGCCTTCTGGATGGGTTCGGTGAGGAATTCCTTCGCGCGGGCAAGGCCTCCGAAGAGAACTATGGCCTCGGGAGCGGAGAACTCGATGAAATCGGCAAGTTTCTCGCCGAGGACACGCCCGGTGTACTCGAAGATTCTGATGGCGAGCTTGTCTCCCTCCTTGGCAGCCTCGTACACATCCTTGGACGTGATGCGGTCCAGCGGGCGGAGGATTGAAGGTTCGTCGCTCATTTCCAGCCATTCGCGGGCTGTGCGGGCAACACCGGTGGCCGAGCAATAGGCCTCCAGGCAACCGTGTTTTCCGCAGCCGCAGACGCGGCCGTTGTGACGCACCGCGCATGTGTGCCCCAGCTCGCCGGCAAAGCCGTCGTGGCCATAGACCACTTCCCCGTTGATAACGATGCCGGAGCCTACGCCGGTACCCAGGGTAATCATGATGAAGTTCTTCATGCCGCGGGCTGCGCCGTAGGTCATTTCACCCATTGCGGCGGCGTTTGCGTCGTTGGTGAGGGACACCGGGATGCCGTTCATCTGCTCGCTCAGGAGTTTTGCGAAAGGAATAACCTTGGGGCCTGCCCAGATGAGGTTCACGGCATTCTCTATGTTGCCGGTGTAGTAGTTGGCATTGGGGGCGCCCACGCCGATTCCGCGAATCCTGCCTTCTACGCCCGCTTCTGCGATGATGCGGTTGAGGGCTTCGGCCAGGCTGGCCACGAACAGATTGGCGTCAGTGTGCTCGTCGGAGCGGATGACGGTTTGGACAAGGACGGTGCCACGGGCATCGACGATGCCGCATTTGGCGGTCTGTCCGCCAATGTCGATTCCAATTACCAGATCTTCCATATTATGCTGCTTTCTTGATCTTTGAGCCTGCTACGGCGAAATAGAGGATGAACGCAACACAGGCGGCGAGGAGCCAGTAGCTGGGCATGTAGCCTGCTGCATCGGCAATGGCGTTCTGGATGAGCGGGACGATACCGCCGCCGACTACCATGGCCATGAAGATTCCGGATGCCTTGTTGGTTGCAGCGCCGAGGCCTTCAACTGCAAGGTCGAAGATGGTGCCCCACATGACGGAGGTGCAGAGGCCGCACAAAACAAGGAGAAGTGCTGCAATGGGAACTTTTTCCATGCCGAAACCGCTTCCGGTAAATACCGGCATTGATACCCATGAGCTGTTGCCGAGGAAGATGGCAAGCACAAGGAGAAGGAGTGCCACGCCAGAAACGCACGTGAGCTGCGTGCGGGAGCTCACCTTACCGGAGATTGCCGATGAAACGAGACGGCCGCAAAGCATGAGGAACCAGTATGTGCCGGCGACGAAACCTGCGATGGTAGCGGCGTTGGAAGGATCCATGCCTGCGCCCTTTTCGGGGTCTGAAAGGTAGAAGTTGAGGGTTCCGGGGATACCTACCTCAACACCCACATATACGAAGATTGCAATGACGCCAAGAACGAAGTGGTTGTACTTCATGGGGCTCACGGCCTTGTCGGCACCCTTTACTGCCTCGGGATCTTCAATCTTGATGAACAGGAGAATAATGAATGCAAGTGCAAATACTGCCATTGCAATGTAGAGCACGGGATTCACATCGGTGATTACGGTGTTCTTGGTGAGGGAGCCGATGAGGGCGCCGACCAGCATGGGAGTGAGGGTACCCATGAGGGAGTTGAAGGAACCGCCAATCTGGATGTACTGATTGGAACGCTTGCCGCCCAGGAGCTTGAGCATGGGGTTAACCACCGTATTGAGCATGCACACGGAGAAACCGCTTATGAATGCGCCAAGGAGGTAGATGTAGAAGTTGGCGGGCAGGCTGAAAAGCGTTGAACCGACGCCCACGATACCGGAAAGGAACTGCACGAAAACGCCGATGAAGCCAACTGCGATGGCGATAAGGGCGGTTTTCTTGTAGCCGTAGCGGGTGAGCATGTTGCCGGCAGGGATGCCCATGATGGCATATGCCAGGAAGTTCATCATGTTACCCATCATGCCGAGGGTGTTGGAACCCTCGATACCGGGCTGCATTTTCCAGATGTTGCCGATAGGGGCGGCGAGGTTTGTCACGAAGGAAATCATGCCAAACAGGAATATCATTGTAATGACTGCAATGATATTGGAATCACCTTTTTTAGACATTGTGTTTAGTGTTTATTGTTTGTTAGTACTTGATTGCCGTTTAATTCCTCAAATTTAACACTTTTTTTCATAATGCCAAAAAAACGCCCGGCCGGGATTGCGGCTGGGCGTTTTTCGATTTGGAAGACCTTTATTCTGCTGCGGGAGCTTCTGCCTCTTGAGCGGGAGCCTCTTCGGCCTTGGGGGCCTCTGCAGCCTTCTTGGCGCGGCTGCGGCGGGTGGTCTTCTTCTCTTCCTTCTTGGCGGAAGCGAGAGCGGTCTCGTTGAAGTCTACGAACTCTATCATCACCATCTCTGCGGCGTCACCGCTGCGGAAACCGGTGTGCAGGATACGGAGATATCCACCGGGACGGTCGGCCACCTTGGGGGCGATGGTGCGGAACAGCTCCGCAGTTGCCTCCTTGTCCTTCAGGTAACTGAAGACGACGCGGCGGGAGTGGGTGGTATCTTCTTTAGACTTGGTCACGAGGGGCTCAAGGTAGGGCTTGAGGGCCTTTGCCTTAGCCTCGGTGGTGGTGATCCTCTTCTTCAGGATGAGGGAGGATGCCATGTTTGCGAGCATTGCCTTGCGGTGTCCGCTCTGACGGCCAAGATGATTGACGGCTTTATTGTGTCTCATTGTTAAACGATCTTTTTCTTGGGTTCAATATTGTACTTGGTGACATCCATTCCGAAGGATAGCTTCATCTTCTCCACCAGAAGGTCAATTTCGCTGAGGGACTTGCGGCCGAAGTTGCGGAACTTCATAAGCTCTGAGCGGCTGTAGGACACAAGGTCTGCGAAAGTGTCGATATCGGCCGCTTTGAGGCAGTTGAACGCCCTTACGGAGAGGCCCATGTCGGACAGTTTGGTGAGAAGGAGATGACGCATCCTCAGGGATTCCTCGTCAAGCTGGGTGCTGTCGGCCTCTACGGAAGAGTCGATGGAGATCTTCTTGTCGTCGGTGAAGAGCTTGAAGTGATAGATGAGGATGTTGGCTGCGTCCTGCAGGGCGGCCTCCGGAGAGATGGAACCGTCGGTCACAATCTCAAGGTTGAGCTTCTCGTAGTCTGTCTTCTGCTCCACGCGATAGTTTTCCACGCTCCAGTTCACCTTCTTGATGGGCGTATATATTGCGTCCACGGGAATGGTGCCGATGGGGGTGGAGGCGTCGCGCTCTTCGTCGGCAGGAACGAAACCGCGTCCCTTGGTGATGGTGATGATGATGTTAAGCTTTACGGAGGGCTCCAGCGAGCAGATGTGCAGCTCGGGATTCAACACCTTGAAGGAAGACAATCCTTTGGAGATGTCCTCGGCGGTAAATTCCGAAGAGCCGCTGATGGTTATGTTTGCAACCTCAGAGTCTACGGTGTCCACCATGCGGCGGAAGCGCACCTGCTTGAGATTCAGGATAATGTCCTGCATTCCCTCGATGACGCCGGGTATGGTCTGGAATTCCTGCTGAACCCCGGCCACCTGGATCTGGGAAATGGCGAAACCTTCCAGGGAGGCAAGGAGGATGCGACGGAGGGCGTTGCCGATGGTTTGACCATATCCGGGCTCAAGAGGCCTGAATTCGAATCTTCCCACGGTCTCGGTACCTTCGAGCATGATCACCTTGTCCGGTTTCTGAAATGCTAAGATTGCCATATGTTCTGGGTGTTAAATACTGTTACTTGGAGTAGAGGTCAACGATGAGCTGTTCGTTGATGTTCTCGGGAATTTCTTCGCGGGCGGGAACATTGAGGAACTTGCCGGAAAGAGCGGTGGCGTCGAACTCAAGCCAGGAATACTTGGTTGCGGATGCAACGCTTGCCTGGATGACTTCGAGGCTCTTTGAACGCTCACGCACTGCAATCACCTGGCCGGGCTTTACCTGGCATGAAGGGATGTTGCAGATGGCGCCGTCAAGGGTAATGTGGCGGTGAAGGACAAGCTGACGGGCAGCTGCGCGGCTGGGAGCGATTCCCAGACGGTACACGATGTTGTCCAGGCGCTGCTCCAGAAGGAGGACGAGGTTCTCACCTGTCTGGCCCTTCATGCGGGCTGCACGTGCATAGGTGTTGCGGAACTGACGCTCCAGAACGCCGTACATGTACTTGACTTTCTGCTTTTCCTTGAGCTGGGTGCCGTATTCCTTCTGCTTGCGGCGCTTTGCAGCAAGGCCGTGCTGTCCCGGAGGGGTGTTTCTCTTTTCAAAGGTCTTGTCAGGGCCATAGATGGGCTCGCCGAACTTGCGGGCGATGCGAGTGGTAGGACCAGTATATCTTGCCATAACTTTACTCTGTTAACGTTAAACTTTACGGCGGCCCTTGGGACGGCAACCATTATGGGGCATGGGGGTGACGTCGATGATTTCGGTCACGATGATGCCTGCGTTGTTGATGGTACGGATGGCGCTCTCACGACCGGCACCCGGGCCTTTCACATAGCACTTCACCTTCCTGAGACCTGCGTCGAAAGCGGTCTTGGAGGCGTCTTCGGCAGCCATCTGGGCGGCGTAGGGAGTGTTCTTCTTGGAACCGCGGAAACCGCACTTTCCTGCAGAAGACCAGCTTATCACCTGGCCCTGGGAATTGGTGAGGGACACGATTACATTGTTGAAGGTGGACGAGATATGGGCCTGGCCATAAGCGTCGACCTTGACAACTCTTTTCTTTGTTGTTGTAGTTTTCTTTGCCATAACTCGTCAGATTACTTGGTTGCTTTCTTCTTGTTGGCAACGGTCTTCTTGCGGCCCTTGCGGGTACGGGCGTTGTTCTTGGTGCTCTGTCCGCGGACAGGGAGGCCTGCGCGGTGGCGGATGCCACGGTAGCAGCCGATATCCATGAGGCGCTTGATGTCCATCTGGACGGAAGAACGGAGCTCGCCTTCAATCTTGTACTCATTGTTGATGAGATTACGGATGGCGGCAATCTGCTCGTCGTTCCAGTCGCCCACCTTGATGGAAGGGTCGATGCCACAGGTGTTCAGAATCTTAGCTGCACTGCTGCGGCCGATTCCGTAGATATAGGTGAGACCTATAACTCCGTGTTTGTTGTTGGGTAAATCAACACCGGCTATTCTTGCCATATTCTATCTGTACTTTTTATTAGTTACACATTACTAACCCTGGCGCATCTTGAACTTGGGGTTCTTTTTGCAGATAACGTACAGGCGGCCTTTACGCCGGACAATCTTGCAGTCTTCGCTGCGCTTTTTGATGGAGGTCTTGACTTTCATCGTTATCTAGTTTTTATTTGTATCTGAAAGAAATTCTTCCTTTTGTGAGGTCGTAAGGCGAGATTTCAACTTTCACCCGGTCACCGAGAAGGATATGGATAAAGTTCATCCTCATCTTACCTGAAATGTTGCAGAGGAGGACATGACCGTTTTCCAGCTCAACGCGGAACATTGCGTTGGGGAGGGTTTCAATCACCGTTCCGTCCTGCTCGATAGCTACTTGTTTGGACATAGTTAAAAAATTACCTTAAAACTTAATGGAACCATCTTTCTCAATGTAATCGAACGTCGACAGCTGCTGGGCCCGGCCTTTCCGGACAACAACCGTAAGCTCGTAATGAGCCGCCTTCTTGTGATCGGCCGTGTGTACTGCCCAACCATTTTTTGCAAGATACACACCGCGGCCTCCCGCGCAAATCATAGGCTCAATACATATAGTCATTCCGTCAAGAAGACGTGCTCCGTGGCCCCTTCTTCCATAATTTGGAACACCGGGATCCTCGTGCATCTCCTTCCCCACGCCGTGACCTTCAAGTTCACGGACAACGGAGAAACCGAAGGACTCTGCATACGACTGCACCGCGTATCCGATATCGCCCGTCCTGCCTCCTGCCACGGCCGCTTCAATACCCTTGTACAGCGATGCCTTGGTGACATCGAGGAGCCTGCGGGTTTCGGCGTCCACCTCCCCCACGGGGAAGGTGTAGGCCGAATCACCGTTGTATCCCTTGTACAGGGTTCCGCAATCTACGGAAAGGATGTCTCCCTCTTCGAGGGGGCGGTCGTCGGGAAAACCGTGGACCACGACATCGTTTACGCTCATGCAGAGGGCCGCTGGAAAGCCGTCATAACCTTTGAAGGAAGGTTCTGCTCCGTGGTCACGGATGAAGGTCTCGGCCACCTCGCACAACTTCGCAGTTGTCACACCGGGGGCGACCAGCTTACCGACCTCCGCAAGGGTCCTGGAGACGAGGTCTCCATTGATCCTCAGCAGTTCTATTTCCTCTTCGGTCTTAGGTCTTACCATATCGACTTTCGGTTTTACATTCAAATGTTATTACATGCCGGAACGTCCGGTAAGACGTCCGGTCTTCATAAGTCCGTCGTAATGGCGCATCAGCAGATAGCTCTCAATTTGCTGGAGCGTATCCAGAATAACGCCCACCATGATCAGAAGCGAAGTGCCTCCGAAGAAGCTGGCAAACTGGTTGTTCACGCCAAGGATGTTCGCGAGGGCGGGCATGCAGGCAATCATGGCAAGGAAAATGGAACCCGGGAGGGTAACCTTTGTCATGATGCTATCCAGGTATTCCGCAGTCTTCTTGCCGGGCTTTACGCCGGGGATGAAGCCACCGTTCTTCTTCATGTCTTCGGCCATCATTGTGGGATTCACGGTGACGGCAGTGTAGAAGTATGTGAACACGATGACCAGAAGGCCGAACACGATGTTGTACCATACGCTGGTGTAGCTGGAGAACGCAGCGGCGATACCGCGGGTGCTCTCATAGTTGCCAAGGAGCATGGGGAACATCATAAGCGCCTGGGCGAAGATGATAGGCATAACGCCCGCAGCGTTTATCTTGAGGGGAATGTACTGGCGCACACCGCCGTACTGCTTGTTGCCGATAACCCTCTTTGCATACTGCACGGGAACTTTACGCACAGCCTGCACAAGGGCGATGGCGGCAAGTATTACGAGAACCCATACAACCATTTCCACGATGAACATGATGGCTCCGCCGTTGGGAGTGGCGCTGGAGAACTTCTGCGTAGCCTCTGCAACGAGGGCGTAAGGCAGACGTGCAACGATGCCGATCATGATGATGAGGGAAATGCCGTTCCCTATTCCGCGGTCCGTGATCCTTTCACCCAGCCACATCACAAACATGGAACCTGCCATGAGGATGATGGTGGAGATGAGGCGAAACCAGAAGGGGCTCACGTGCATGGTGATTGCCTCTGAGGGAACCATGCCCACCACATAGGCGGGGCCCTGGACGGCGAGGATGGCTACCGTGAGGTAACGGGTGATCTGGTTCATCTTGCGACGGCCGCTCTCGCCTTCCATCTGCATTTTGCGGAAGGAGGGAACGAACATGCCAAGAAGCTGAACCACGATGGATGCCGAGATGTACGGCATCACACCAAGTGCAAATATCGAAGCGTTTCCGAATGCGCCGCCGCTGAACATGTTCAGCAGGCCCACGAGACCTTCCTGAGTGCCCGAGATACCGCTTTTGAGGATCTCAGGATCGATACCGGGAAGGAGGATGAAGCTGCCCAGACGGTAAACCAGCACAAGCAGGATAGTGTAACCTATCCGCTTGCGCAGCTCTTCGATGTTGTAAATGTTGCGAATGGTCTGAATGAACTTCTTCATCGCTTCAATTATTCAATGACGGTTGCTTTACCACCTGCAGCTTCAATCTTGGCCTTGGCCGATGCGGAGAAGGCGTTTGCCTTCACCTCGACGGTAGCGGTGATCTCACCGTTACCGAGCACCTTCACAAGTTCACCCTTGGAAGCGATGCCTGCACCGATGAAGGTGTCCACGTCAAACTCCTTGACACCGAGCTTTTCGCTGAGGGCCTGGATGGTGGAGACGTTTACGCCTTTGTAGGCAACGCGGGTGGGATTCTTGAAACCGAACTTGGGGAGACGGCGCTGGATAGGCATCTGGCCGCCTTCGTAACCAATCTTGTGTTCGTAACCGGCACGGGCCTGTGCACCCTTGGTACCGCGGGTGGCGGTGCCACCTTTACCGAACCCTGTCCA
>FLNY01004096.1_pt1 | contig 19700 bp, 16 predicted proteins | sample 1140381 | NCBI WGS metagenome assembly FLNY01 (sample SAMEA3878172, study PRJEB12797) | bioreactor metagenome | biome: Moose rumen | place: Sweden | collected 2011-10
TATCAGGCGCCGTGTTGATTCTCTGGCAGAGAATAACCCGATGCTGGGTCACCGTGGTTGCCGTCTGGGTATCACCTTCCCCGAGATTACTGCTATGCAGACCAAGGCCATCCTCGGTGCTGCCTGTGAGTTGAAGAAGGAGGGTAAGAACCCGATGCCCGAGATCATGGTTCCGCTGATTGGTACACTCTACGAGTTGAAGCAGCAGAAGGAAGTGATCCAGTATGCAGCCAAGGAAGTCTTTGCCGCTGAAGGCATCGAGGTGGAGTTCGAGATCGGTACGATGATCGAGATTCCGCGTGCTGCCTTGACCGCCGACCGTATCGCTACGGAGGCTCAGTACTTCTCATTCGGTACTAACGACTTGACACAGATGACCTTCGGCTACAGCCGCGACGATATCGCTTCGTTCCTGCCTGTATATCTCGACAAGAAGATCCTGAAGGTCGATCCGTTCCAGGTGCTTGACCAGAAGGGTGTCGGCAAACTCATCAAGTACGCCGTGAAGGAGGGTCGTGCCGTTCGTCCTGAACTGCGCTGCGGTATCTGCGGTGAGCATGGTGGCGAACCTAGTTCCGTGAAATTCTGCGCCAAGATAGGCATGAACTACGCATCTTGTTCTCCGTTCCGCGTGCCCATTGCACGTCTGGCTGCCGCGCAGGCTGCTGTGGAGGATTAAGGAGAATCCCTAACTACTTGAAAGGGTGTAACGTTCTTGGCAACAAGGGGTTACACCCTTCCTTTACGAAACCATCTGAAAACTATCCGAAGTTTGGAAAACGATATCTTACAGCAACTGAATGAGAGCCAGCGAGAGGCAGTACTCTTCTGTGACGGGCCAAGTCTGGTGATAGCAGGTGCAGGATCGGGTAAAACCCGTGTGCTGACCTATAAGATCGCCTGGCTCCTACAGCAGGGCATGAAGCCTTGGCAGATCCTGGCACTAACCTTCACCAACAAAGCGGCCAGGGAGATGAAAGAGCGTATCGGCAGACTGGTGGGCGACGAACAGGCCCGCTATCTGCAGATGGGCACGTTCCATAGTGTCTTTGCCCGTATCCTGCGGGCAGAGGCAGAAAAGATCGGCTTCAGTTCGAACTTCACCATCTACGATCAGAGTGATGCCCGTTCGCTAGTGAAGGCCATTATCAAGGAGATGCAGTTGGATGACAAGGTGTATAAGCCCTCCAGTGTGGCCGACCGTATCTCGATGGCCAAGAACCATCTGTTGCTGCCACAGGGCTATGCGGAAAGTGCCTGGGCCAAGGACGATGCCCAGCAGAAGCGTCCGCAGGTCTCCAATATATATATAAGGTACGCGGAAAGATGTCATCAGGCCAATGCGATGGACTTCGACGATCTGTTGGTGCAGACCTGGGTGCTGCTCCAGAACCATGAGGATATCCGTCAGAAATATGTGGAGAAATTCCAGTTCGTGCTCGTTGATGAGTATCAGGATACGAACTATGCCCAGCAGGCCATCGTCTGGCAACTGACCAAGGAGCGTCAGCGCGTCTGCGTGGTGGGTGATGATGCCCAGAGCATCTATAGTTTCCGTGGGGCGAACATCGATAATATCCTCAACTTCCAGAGCCAATATGCGGATTCCAGACTCTTCAAACTGGAGCAGAATTACCGTTCGACACAACTAATCGTACAGGCAGCCAACTCCCTGATACGTCGTAACGAGCGGCAGATTCCCAAGAACGTTTTTTCACGTAACGAACATGGTGAGCGCCTGCAACTGAAACCAGCCTATTCGGATAAGGAAGAGGCGATGATCGTGACGCAGGACATCAAGCGAATAAGACGGCAAGACCACTGCAATTGGGCAGACTTTGCTATTCTCTATCGCACGAACTCTCAAAGCCGTAGTTTCGAGGAACAGATGCGCAAGGATAATATCCCGTATCGTATCTATGGCGGACTGAGTTTCTATCAGCGCAAGGAGATTAAGGATGTGATAGCCTACTTCCGCCTGATTGCCAATCCCAACGACGAGGAAGCCTTTAAACGTATCGTGAACTACCCCGCCCGGGGTATCGGTGATACCACGGTGGGGAAGATTGTACAGACGGCCCAGACCTACGGAGTGAGCCTCTGGCAGGTCATCAAGGAACCTGTGCTTTTCCCGATGGACGTGAGCAAGGGCACCATGACGAAGTTACAGAATTTCCGCGAACTTATCGAGGGTTGGATGGGACGTATCAATACAGAGGATGCCTATATCTTGGGGCATGACATCATCATGAACTCTGGCATCAGCAAAGACATCTATAGTGGGCGTAATCCTGAGGATATTTCTCGTCAGGAAAACCTGGAAGAGTTCTTGAGTGGTATGCAGGACTTTGTGGAGAGTCGTAAGGAGGAAGACATGGCCGAGGAAATCTATCTGCCAGACTTCCTTCAGGAGGTGGCATTGCTGACAGACCTCGACAGTGATGATGGCGATTCGAATGACAAGGTAACGCTCATGACCATTCACTCGGCCAAGGGACTGGAATTCCCGACGGTCTTCGTGGTGGGCCTGGAAGAGAATATCTTTCCCAGTCCGATGTGCACTAACTCCATGCGAGAATTGGAGGAAGAGCGGCGCCTGCTCTATGTAGCGATTACCCGCGCAGAGAAGCACTGTATCCTGACCTGTGCGCAAAACCGTTGGCGCTATGGCAGGATGGAGTATGATACACCTTCAAGGTTTATTCGTGACATCGATCAGGAACTGTTGGATGTACAAAGTGAACAGGGTAGGGGTGCCTTGCCCTTCGAAGGCGGTAGCCGCAGTAGCAGTTGGATGCAGAATCCCCATCCCGTGGCCACGCAGTTTAAGGCCGATCCCAAACCTCGTATGGTGGCTCCTCGACAGCCGGAGAAACCTGCTGATCCCTTTGGTCCTAATTTCAAGCGCTTCTATAATGCGGTGGCTCCACGCAAGATGGCTTCAGAACCCAGTGCTGGCGATCTTCATGAGGGTTCAACGATCGAACACCAGCGATTCGGGATCGGTGAGGTCATCAGGATTGAAGGTACAGGGGAGAATACAAAGGCTACCGTTCAGTTCCATCATGCTGGCACCAAGCAGTTGTTACTGAAGTTCGCCAAGTTCAAGATTATCGGATAAAGCATTAGAGTGCCTCATCTATAGGGTGCTCTAATGCTTTCTTCGTCTTAGGAAGATGCTTCTTCTTGCGCAGCCAGTCAGCCTTGCGCTTCTCGTACTCCTCGTGGTGCTTTTCCAGAAAACCGTCGGCCATCGCTATCTGTCTTTAAACTTAGCGTAGATCACCTTCACCTCAATAGGACTGTTTGGACCGCCAACCAGTTGAGTACTCGACAGACCCATTTCATTATTCAGAGAGTAGGCAACAGAGGAACTGGTAGTCGATGTTGAGGATGTTGAGGCAATTGGAACGATTACCACTTTATTCCAGTTTGGATGCTTATCGCACCATTCCGGATCGATGAGTTCACCAATATACTTATTCTGGTACATCAGACTGATAAGGTTGCCTATATTGCTGAAAGAATAGCAGTTAGACGAGAGTGAGGCTATGAATGTACTCCTATAGTCGTATGTTTTTTCTTCCTCAAAGAAAGAATAGAGGCTATCTTTCATGACCATTAGAACGGACGTAGGTTCTTCCAACAGGTATTTGTTCTGAGGGATGGCACTGTTGATTTGCTTAAGTGTCAGACTGACGGAAAGCAATGAGTCTGTATTGTGCTCCGTTGACATGATGTCATCAACGGGCAGGGTAATCTCCGTAAAGATGCCTGCAGGCGTTTTCAGGTACGTACAATTCTCATTGGCTATAAGATTTTGGAGTCCTGCCTTATCGTTGGTTACTTTTGTCGTCTGTAGAACTTCCTGGGTTGAAGCCATCCTCATGGTCGTGTGATATACTGTTGTGTCCTTTTCATATTGGTAATATATGCGCATCTCAATATTACTCAATTTCGCCATAACCCCTAGGCCGTCGTTGAACTGAAAGAAAAAACCTGGGCACATGTTATGGATAAAGGCGTAGGAGTTCTTAAAATATTGAGGGGATTCATAGAATGATCTCAATATGTATGTTCCATAGTTATTATAAGTCTTACCATTCTTATCGGTATAGGTATGATATAGCGGGATGCGGGCAATATCGATATAGCCAGAAGTATTACGGATAGAGTCGGAATAGGTGAGGTTCGATAGAGAGAAGGCCAGGTCGTGCTTCAGGCCGCCCTCTCTGATGTAGCCTTCTTTAATAGGATCGTAATTGCTGTAGTATGCCATCGTATCGTTCATGGGCCTGTCTAACTCAAGCATTCTCATCTTAATGGGAGTTAGCGTATCACCATAGCAAAGATTCTTATCAAAGTATAGCCAAATCTCGCAAGAGTCTGCGGCAATATCACCGTCTTCAGACTTGGAAGTGATCGTCTCTTTATCCGGCAGGGTATAGTTCTCCAGCATGTTAAACTGGGCCATGAATTCACTCGTAACGTATGTTCCTGTCTCAGGATCCTTGACCCTTCCGAAATAGCAGTTGTAGTTACGGGCATAAATCGAGTCGGCCAAGATAGACTTGGTCGTTGCTTGATAGATGCCTGTTGATAGGGCCAATTTGTCTGCCTCATCTGTCAGCGAAGAACCGATGACTCCGGTATCTTCATTACAAGAAAGAAATGCTATTGCTACAATGGCAATCGCAAAGATATTATTCAACTTCTTCAGGGAAGAGTTGGTCATAAAATGCTTCATATGCGTCAGCAAAATCTTCATGGTAGCCAAGAACAGGAATCTTCCTGTCTTTGGCGTGATTAACTAATTCTTTGTTTACTTCCTTATTGGCCATGACGATGCCGTCACTATAATCGATAGCCAACTTGCCAAGTTCCTCGAAGTCGAAATTATCGTTATAGACCTTCAACAGATCTGCTTTCGCCTCACGGAATTCCAGACACTTCTTGAAATTGGTGCCAAGATCCATGTCGATGTTATTGGAAAACACCGAGGTTACTACTTTGGAGTTGGCAAATGAAGGCTCGTCGTGATAGGCTGTCTTGACATAAAGAGGCACGACGGCACTCATCCATCCCTGACAGTGAATAACGTCAGGAACCCAGCGCAGTTTCTTTACCGTCTCCAGCACGCCGCGTGCAAAGAAAATGGCGCGTTCACCGTTGTCAGGATAGTCTTCACCCTGTTCGTCTTTGTCCATGAGCCTTTTCCCGAAATAATCATCGTTGTCAATGAAATAGACCTGGATCCTGGCAGACTGTATAGAGGCTACTTTAATGATCAGTGGATGGTCCGTGTCATCTATAATGAGGTTCATGCCTGAAAGACGAATGACTTCGTGCAATTGACCACGACGTTCGTTGATAGTACCCCATTTGGGCATGAAGGTGCGAATTTCGTGATTCCGTTCCTGCATAGCCTGAGGAAGGTCTTTACCCATTAGCGACAGTGTGTTGTCGGGGACATAAGGAGAGATCTCCTGGTTGATGAACAATATTTTCTTTTTTGCCATTCTTGGAAGTTTTTGCTTTGCAAAGATACGAAAAAAAACGCACAGGAATGACATTTTGAGTCGGATTTTTACAAAAAGTGACACTTTTGGGAGTTTTTTAGTTTATTTTTCCCTTTTTCCTCCTCATTTTGATGAAATATTGTCATGTCATGTTACATATTTCTGTATAAGCACCAGGAAACGTGAGCCGTATTTCTGTTTTTTGTGCTCTCCGATGCCAGAGATGTTGCCAAACTGGTCAAGATTCGTTGGTTTGATAGTGGCCAGGGCGTGCAGCACTTTATCGCTGAACACAATATACGGTGGCAGTCCTTCTTCATTTGCACAGATAGTGCGGAGATGGCGGAGTGCCTCAAATAGTTTGGGGTCTTCAATGCCTGTTGCGGGAGGAAGCCCGGGGATGGTGATCGCTGGTATCTCAAGTCTCAGTTTGGGCTTGTTCTTGGGTGTTTCTTTTATACTGTGGTCAATGACGCATAGTTGTGCTTTCTTCTTGCCGTAGAGCACATCGTTGCCAATATCTGTGATTTTCACTTTATTCCCTTCGTTGTAGGCAATCTCGATATACCCCATCTGCAACATCTGTAACAGATAGTCCTGCCAGTCGTTGGTGGTGATGGCTTTCCCTACGCCGAACGTCTTCAGTTGGTCATAGCCATGTCTGACGACTGTTGGGGAGTGCATCCCTTTCAGTATCTCAATAATTGTGGATATACGGGCATTCTCTTCTGTCCTTTTTGAAGCGCTTAGGGCCATCTGCACATATCGTGTGCCGTCAAAATGCTGTGGGGGATCCTTGCAGATGTCGCAATTCCCGCAGTCATGGTCTGTCTGCTCGCTGAAGTAGTTCAAGAGTATTCTTCGCCTGCAGACTCCCGATTCTGCGTATTCCTGCATCCTACGCAGTTTGTTCATGTTGATATCCTGTTGCCCGCTCTGTTTTGCAAACTCCGAAAGTTGCACGATGTCTGCCAGAGAGTAGAACAGGATTGTGTCTGCAGGTGCGCCGTCTCTGCCTGCACGTCCGATTTCCTGGTAAAAACTCTCGATGCTTTTCGGCATATTATAATGGATGATCCAGCGTACATTGCTTTTGTCGATACCCATGCCAAAGGCAATGGTAGCACAGACCACTTGTATGTGGTCATTTTTGAAATGCTCTTGCGCCAGATTGCGCTCTTGGGAAGATAGTCCTGCGTGGTATGGCGCTGCATGGATACCCTTGCTCTGGAGGTTTTTAGCCACTTTCTCAGTGGTCTTCCTGCTGAGGCAGTAGATGATGCCAGGCTCCATGGCCCTTGCCTTAATGAAGTTCTGGATAAAGTGCATCTTCTCAGTCTCCTTGTAACCGCGTTTGACGGAAAGGCTCAGATTCGGTCGGTCAAAACTGGAGATGTACTCACGGGCATCCTGAAGGTTCAGTTGTTCGATGATGTCGTGTCTTGTAATTTTATCGGCTGTAGCCGTCAGTGCCATGATGGGAGTGTCGGGAAATTTCTCTTTGAGGATGCCCAGTTGCGTGTATTCGGGTCTGAAGTCATGACCCCATTGACTGATACAGTGTGCTTCGTCAACAGCGAATAAGGATATCTGGATATGGCTGAGCAGGGAGTCTATTTCTGAAAGTATCCTCTCTGGCGAGATATACAGGAGTTTGATTCTTCCTGCCACGCACATGCGGCGGATCAGCATCTCTTGGGTGCTGTCGTTGCTGCTGTTCAGGGCGACCGCCTCAATGCCGTTGGCAAGAAGGGCTTCCACCTGGTCTTTCATCAGACTGATCAGCGGTGAGATGATGACGGCCGTACCAGGTAATGTCAGGGCTGGTATCTGATAGCAGATGCTTTTTCCTCCTCCCGTTGGCATCAGTACCAGGGCGTCATGACCGCTTGTTACATGACGGATGATTTCTTCCTGATTTTGTCGGAATGAATCATATCCGAAATATCTTTTTAGGGCTTCTCGAATGTTCATAATTTTAAATTTTCTACAAAGATATGACTTTTTTGTTATTTTTGGCAAAAAATATTGGTAATTTCTAATTTTATTTGTATATTTGCGCATTAATCAACTAACCGTTCTCGAAAATGGGCAAGTATAACATTACAGAAAAGAAGGAAAAAGAGGCTGCTTACAGGAGTCTGGTAAGCCCTCGGATGATGGATGAGATGCAGGAGAAAATCCTCAACATCATTGTGATGCAGAAGAAGTATCGAGACAAGGACTATTCTGCCAAGAAACTAGCAGAGGACCTCGGTACTAATACCCGTTATATCTCAGCGGTCGTCAATGTGCGCTTCCACATGAACTACACATCTTTTGTCAACAAGTATCGTATTGAAGAGGCCATGACCATCTTGGTAGATAAGCGCTATCAGGAACTTCGTATGGAGGAGGTGAGCGACATGGTGGGCTTTGCCAATCGCCAGTCGTTCTATGCGTCATTCTATCGGGTGGTGGGCATCACTCCACGGGAATACCGTCTGCAGCACCTCAAGCAGCATCCTGCTATGGTGGTCAAGCCGCAGAAAAAGAGTCAGAAGAGTATTAAGTAGTAAGAAAAAAGGATCTGTGGATTTTTCTTATCAGAGTGAGCGGTTCGCTGATTTTCAACTGCTCAGATATCGGCTGAACGGCTTCGACAGACTGTCCTTGAAGCAGAAAACATTGGTTTACTATCTGTCGAAAGCCACCCTTTACGGGAGAGACATTACATTTGATCAGTTCGGGAAATACAATCTCCGCATCCGTAAGATGCTGGAGGTGGTCTATTGTGACCAGACCGTCCCCCATGATTCCTACAATTTCAAGGCCATGGAGGTCTATCTGAAGCGGGTCTGGTTCTCCAGTGGCATCTATCATCATTATGGCTGTGAGAAGTTCAAACCCGACTTCTCGGCAGACTGGCTTAGGGCTCAACTTCAGCAGGTAGATGCGCGCCAGTTGCCTTTGAAGGAAGGGGAGACGGTCGAAGGACTCTGTCAGGAACTCTTTCCCGTCATCTTTGATGAAACCGTGTTGCCCAAGCGCGTGAACAAGGCCGACGGTGAGGATTTGCTGATGACCTCAGCCTGTCATTTCTACGACGGCGTGACCCAGGCGGAGGCAGAGGCTTTCTACAACCAGATGAAGTCGGAACATCTGGATTCCAAGACACCGCCTTCATACGGTCTGAACTCCACACTGGTCAAAGAGAACGGTAGAATCTATGAACGGGTGTGGCATGCTGATGGCCAATATGCCAATGCCATCCGACATATTATATATTGGCTGAAGAAAGCCTGTGAGGTGGCGGAGAATGAGCAGCAGAAAAAAGTAATTGACCTGTTGATAAAGTATTATGAGTCAGGCGATTTGCAGATCTTTAATGAATATTGTATTGAATGGCTGCAAGAGCATGATTCCACCATCGATTTCATCAACGGCTTCATAGAGGTATATGGCGATCCCTTAGGGTTGAAGGGCTCTTGGGAGGGGCTTGTGGAGTATATCGACGAGGAGGCCACGAAGCGCACCCAGACCATTAGCAGGAATGCCCAGTGGTTCGAAGACCATTCGCCTGTGGATCCCCGTTTCCGTAAACCTGTCGTCAAAGGTGTCTCTGCCAACGTCATCTGCGCCGCCATGCTGGGTGGTGACGAGTATCCCTCTACGGCCATTGGCATTAATCTGCCGAATACCGACTGGATCCGTGCGCAGTATGGCTCGAAAAGCATCACCATCAGCAACATCACGGATGCCTACAACAAGGCGGCTCATGGAAATGGCTTTAGGGAGGAGTTCGTCATCGATGAGGCCACGCTCCGTTTGATTGATCAATATGGGGATGTCTGCGATGACCTGCATACCGACTTGCACGAGTGCCTGGGGCATGGCAGCGGACAACTTCTTCCTGGGGTGGATCCTGATGCACTGAAGGCCTACGGCAATACGATCGAGGAGGCGAGGGCCGACCTCTTCGGACTCTATTACATCGCCGATCCCAAACTCATAGAACTGGGGCTCGTACCTGACGGTGAAGCCTACAAATCACATTACTATACCTATATGATGAACGGACTGATGACCCAGTTGATTCGTATCACACCAGGCCATCTGATCGAGGAGGCCCACATGCGTAACAGGGCCCTGATAGCCCATTGGTGCTATGAGCACGGCGATGCCGTCCAACTCGTAACCCGCAGTGGCAAGACCTACGTTGAAATCACGGATTATGAGCAGTTGCGCTCCCTCGTCGCCCTTCTGCTGGCGGAGGTGCAGCGCATCAAGAGCGAGGGCGACTTCGAGGCGGCCCGCCAACTCGTGGAGCGCTATGCCGTGCAGGTCGATCCCGCCCTCCATGCCGAGGTGCTGGAGCGCTATCGCCATCTGAACCTTGCGCCCTATAAGGGCTTCATCAATCCGATGATGCTTCCCGTCTATGATGAAAACGGTGAGATTTGCGATATCCAACTCAACTACGGTGAGAGTTACGCCCACCAGATGCTCCGATATAGTTCTGAATATGGTACACTCATCTGATATGGACATCCATCAGCAAGTGAAGGAGATCAAGCAGTCGTTCCGTCTGATGATGGACGGAGCGGTGGCTCAGTCGATGCGCAGTAAGGGCATCGACTACCACCTTAACTGGGGAGCCACGCTGCCACGTCTGATGGCGAAGGCCGGTGAAATCGGCAAGAACTACGACCTGGCGATTGCCCTGTGGAAAGAGAATGTACGCGAGTGTAAGATTCTCGCCACGATGATCATGCCGCCAGGCGAGGTGCTCCCAGAGGTCATCGATATCTGGATGGAGCAGGTGACCAATCAGGAGATAGCCGAACAGGCGGCCTTCAACCTGTTCCAGTACCTGCCATTCGCTGCCGACAGGGCCTATACGTGGATAGCCTCTGACAAGGAACTCTACCAACTCTGCGGCTTCCATATCCTCAGCCGTCTTTTCATGAACAGGCAGGAGCCTAATGAGCGGGGCATCAACGAGCTTGTCGATCAGGCATTGTCTGCCCTACTGGGTGACAGCCTTCCCGTCAGGAAGGCGGCCATGGCGTGCATGATGCGCTTCTCAGAACTCGGTTTGGTATATGAACGGATTGCGAAAAGCGCACTAAAACAGGCTAATTTAGATTTTTTATAAATAAACTATACTGATTATCAGCCACTTACGAAGTTTGTTCTTAAAAAGTGTTCCTGCACGTCTCCTCTGAAACCAATTGCAAATTTAGATGATTTCATCGAGAAATATGAATAATTTAATAATTATTATGAAAATAGGCAGGCACAAATTAGCCTGCCTATTTTCTTTATTTATAATGCTACTTTTGATACTGTTCACTGAATTTTGTGTATAGCATATTGAGTTTGTTAAATATTGCGGTTTCTTTACTATCACCACCTTTTTCTCCTTTCGTACTTCCAATGTCGTCTGTTTGTTCTTTGGACAATGAGGACAGAAATGCTACAAGACGATTTGTTACATCTGAACGTGTTTCATTTTCGTCAGAGGTTGTATATTGATTGATTATCCAATCAGGAAATGTTCGAGGAGCAAGGAATTTTGTATCGAATGTTTTCGCAGCCTCTAATAACTTCCGGCTCGTAGCAATATTTTGCTCTACTTTTTTTGAATTTTCAAGGATGGGGGCTACTATACCTTGCATAAAATCTGTTAGTACCTTTTTGTTGATACCGTCTGAGAATGTGGCATACTTCGATATTGCCGGCAATGAAAAACCTCTTTTCTCCAACTCTACTATGTATTTCAGTAAGTCCGTAGCAAGTTCAGGATGGGACATGTAGGCTCCACGTATATAATCTGTACCACTCCAGATTTTTGTGCAGATATTCATCTCTGCTAGCATATCTGCTACAGATATTTTGTCCTTATCTGTTAGTGGGAGCATTACATAGAATTTACCGTCATACTCTTTGTTTTTCTCTGCTTTAAGGGCTAAATGCGCCTTGTACCTATGGTTCGCATCAGTAAAAGCTAGAGACATGTCAACCTCATTAGGATCTAGTGGTTCTTCTGTGACAAAATCGATTACCTCTAATCCTTCATCAATAGCCCATTGTGCAGGAACAACGATCGCAGGTTGTAACAGCCCTTTGGACTTCAGTGATTTCTTTTTTGCAGTTAAAGCATTCTTGTCAAACTTACGATTACTTGCTAAGCGTGCAAACTTGTAACCAGCCTCAATAAGTTCGTTAACTTCATAAACTTTTAAATTCTCCAATTTTAAATTTTTATTCATTAAAATTACCCATGCCCTTGGGATTTATTTTGGCATCTAGCACAGCCGTTTAACAATTAATATTCTGTTTTACGACTGCGAAGGTATGGGTAATTATAATATGCTGTTTATCGGTTTAAAAGTCTATGTACTCTTTCGATAGTTATCTAACATTTCTTTAAACTTTCTGCGTATTTTAAGTGACTCTGGATTACGTACATAAGTATATCCCAATGGATTCCCTTTAAAAATTTGATGCTCATGTATGAAATATTGATTAGCAATTATTCTACCTTTAGTAGCATCGTATTTCATTTTTGTATATCTTACATTAAGAGCGGAATCTCGTTTGTCAAAAAATTCGTTATTAAATACTTTAAGAATGGTAATGATTACATTTTTTATAGAAGAGGGTAGTTTCTTTCCCCCCATATACGATATAAAAAACAAACTTAATTCTTGGACGAAAGCCCAGTCTAAGGTAGTTTTGTTAACTACATCTTTTGCTGGCTTTAAAGTGACATTTTCAAAATCAAATGATTCATAATCCTCATTATTGAGAATGGTCTTAGCCTCATTCCATATTGACTTCATTAAGATATTAATCAGCTTTTTATTATCAATGACCAAACTATTCTTCGCTTTTGGACTATGAAATTGAAGAGCATTTATGTCATTCTCATTTTCTTCTGCATAGATAACTAACTTCATATATTCATCAATATATGGTAAGTTTTCTACAGCTAATGGGTATAGATAAATGTATTGGTATAGATAAAGGCTTAACTTCCATAAAGCATCATAGTTAAGTTTTGGAGCAACGTTATTGTAGTTATCGTCTAATTCATACTCAAATACATTCTTTTTTATACCCAACTTCTTTGCATTACTCTCTGCTAAATCATCATTAGTAAGAGATAGGTCATTAAAAACATATTCCTGCCCATCTATAGTAGCTACTTCTAATAAGTGCTTACAATACCATTCTACATATTCCATTTCTTCCATAAGCCCATATAAAATTTCATCAAAAGTATGCATTTAATCTGAGAATCCCCCCACCATCATTTAAAAAGTAGTATTATTTAACGTAAAATGGCTATTAGGGCACAGTTCTCCCATCCATTTTCTGAATATTGCTTCAACTTTATCTACAACCACCATCTATATCACATAATATAGTATCTACAATTTTGGTCGTATAATAATGCCATGTCTCATATATTCCACTTTATATGAGAATCAGGATCATACAGTATCACTGAAAATCACCTATACCCACCTTATATATAATATATAGCCTCAACCAATCAAGCCCCCTCTCCCCTTACTGATGGAAACGAAACCATGAAAGACATGTGCGTGACGGCATACTGATATAAAGCTATATGGCTACAGTACACATAAAGTTAAGATTCGTATTGGAGATAAGAGATTAGACGGAGTAGAACTAACAATAATTTGAATTATGAAACAGAAACTTATACCAAGAGGTGAGAAACAAGTTAAACCAATGGACGTGATTAGCCTAAATTGTAGATTGGAGTATTTTGAAATAATGAAGAACAGGAAATGAATAGAATAGGGGAGAATGGGGCTTATAATGCCCCATCTTCTCCATTTAAATATCTCTCATATTCTTCAATATCACTTTCTAACTGTTGTTTAGGACGCTCTATGTCTTCTTTAATAAACAACATTTTTACATCATCATAAGAAGCCACCTTGTCTATGATACCAAAAAATTGCTCCTTATATTGAAATAATGAATAAAGTTGAGTGTCACGGAAATAGTAACTTAGTTCAAAAACGATCCTGTCTAATGCAATTACTTTTTCTTTGTCAATCTCATTTGAACAATCGCTTAGTGTTGATACATCTTTTATGGTCTTTATTGCCAGTTTGGTACTTTCTGTATGAAAAGCATCTATATTTTTATTCATTATACTATCAATGTGAATTAAAGTATCATAAGCAAATATTTTATTCAATGATTCTGAGTTTGAGGGTTTGTTAAGGGGTACTGAAAATAACTCGCTTTTACTTCCATTAACCTGTAATGCTTCAACAAATTTCTTTCCTTTATCACTTGCTGTCTCATGAAGATAAACATCATTTATCATTTTTTCATCAGTATGAGCAGTTGCAATTATGACTATATCTTTTGGGATGCCCATCTTACACATTAAGGTAATGAACGTATGTCTAGCTATGTGTGTGTGCATCAATTCATATAGTTTCTTACGTTCAAATCTTAATTCTTCTCCAATTTGAGTAGTATAGCCCACATCTTCAGTTAAACCTGCTTTCTTACATACTTCCTTTATGGTACTATTAACTGTCCGTTCTGCATTTATGATTTTCTTCTCGTCTGTTTCAAAGAGATTGTAGTATTTAAAACTTCTATTCCTATATTTTTCAATAATTCTTTTTGCAATAGGGAATAAATACAATGTAGCTTCTTCTCCCGTTTTTTGAACATTAAAAGATATTGTTTCATTAACAGAATCGTGGCGATGAGTTGTATAGTCCCCTTTGAAAATCTTAGGCATATCACTTATTCTTTGTCCTAATAAGCACTGACATATAAATAAGTCTTTAGCTTCTTCTTCCTTTTCTGATAGATTCTCCAAGTTATATATGTCTAAAACTTGCTGTTCTGACAGTGGAACTTGTTTACTTTTCTTTTGCTCCTTACTACGGTGGTCTTCAAATAAATCAAGGGTTGATAAATCGATATTGACCTTTTTTGCCTTTCTTCCGCGATTAATTAATGTTTTTATGTCTTGTATATATTGCCTAATGCATGTAATTGTATTCTCCTGTTTAGCTAACCATTTCTGATAATCGTTAAGTAAGTCACCATTTAGGAGAGTAAGATTATCGTCTATTTCTTTTTCGCCTAGAAATTTTTTTAATCTATTAATGTTGCTTCTGTACTTACTTTCTGCCTTTGTTGGTTTTAATTCAATCATTTCTTCTAAGAAACTTGTCATTTGTACTACTTTTACCTTTTTCATTTTGACACTCATTTTCGGGTTAATACTATTTATAACTTCTTGAACTATATCTAGTTCTAATTTTTGGCAAAGGTAATACTTTATGTTTAAAAATGAAGCAATAATTGAAGAAATTTTTTCATTTATTATACGATTATTTCGATTATCTAATTCTGTAAGCCTGTTAGATACTGTTGCGGACTGACTTTTACTATCCCAATGGGAGGGATAAACTTTTAATAATGTGTTGACTTTATGCTGTACTCCATTCCACGTAAATACAGCATAAATTATTGTCGGCTTCTCAATTTTCTTCTGCCGTAGATTGAATCTCAATCCGAAATCCAAAAACACTTGATTTTCCATACGTTCTTACTTTTGGTTCTTACTATTTGTTCTTAAATTCGGTTCTTAGAGTTATGCAGAAATCACAATTTACGAAGAATTCTTATATCATGTAACTTCAATAAAGCGCATTAAAACAGGCTAATTTAGATTTTTTATAAATTAACTCTCTTTCGTCTCCTCGAAAATGCGTACCTTTGTGCGGTTTTCTTAAAAATTGAATGAAAGAAAGTGTCTTAACGGCCGTTGAACGAATTCTGGATAACTATCTTGAGATGAACAATCATCGCAAGACGCCAGAGCGTTACACCATATTGAGAGCCGTCTATAGTATCAACGGCCATTTTACCCTCGAAGAACTGAGTGACAAACTGACCAACGAACTGAACTTTCCCGTCAGTAGGGCCACCTTATATAATACGTTGAACCTGTTCCTGGAATTGCGGCTGGTCATTCGCCACCGTTTTCAAGGCGCCACCAAGTATGAGGCCTGCTACGACAACAACAGTCACTGCCATCAGATTTGTACGATGTGTGGCAAGGTGACGGAAGTCAAGTCTCCCGAAATCATTATGGCCGTTGAGAATATGCACCTGAAGCGCTTCCGCAAGGATGGTTTCACCCTCTATGTCTATGGCGTGTGCAGTACTTGCCAGACGAAGATTACCAAGCAAAAGAAGAATAAAACTAAATAATAAGCATTATGAACAAAGGAAAAGTAGATGTCCTGCTCGGCCTGCAGTGGGGCGACGAAGGAAAAGGTAAGGTGGTCGATGTGCTGACCCCAAAGTACGATGTGGTTGCCCGTTTCCAAGGAGGACCTAATGCTGGACACACACTGGAGTTTGAAGGACAGAAGTATGTGCTGCGCTCCATTCCGTCGGGAATCTTCCAGGGTGGCAAGGTGAACATCATTGGCAATGGCGTGGTGCTCGCCCCCGACCTCTTCATGGAGGAGGCCAAGGCCCTTGAGGCCAGCGGCCACGACCTGCACAGCCGTCTGCACATCTCGAAGAAGGCCCATCTCATCATGCCTACCCACCGTGTGCTCGATGCCGCCTACGAGGCTCAGAAGGGTAAGGACAAGGTAGGCACCACGGGTAAGGGCATTGGTCCGACCTATACCGACAAGGTGAGCCGCAACGGTCTGCGCGTGGGTGATATCCTCGAGAACTTCGAGGAGAAGTACGCCAAGGCCAAGGCTCGTCATGAGGCCATCCTGAAGTCGCTCAACTTCGAGTACGACATCACAGAGGTGGAGAAGAAGTGGCTTGAAGGCATTGAGTACCTGCGCCAGTTCCCCATCGTCGATTCCGAGCACGAGATCAACAACATACTGAAGAGCGGCAAGAGCGTGCTCTGCGAGGGTGCCCAGGGTACGATGCTCGACGTCGATTTCGGCTCCTATCCCTTCGTCACCTCCTCGAACACCATCTGTGCAGGTGCCTGCACGGGCCTAGGCATCGGCCCCAACAAGATCGGCGATGTCTATGGTATCATGAAGGCCTACTGCACACGTGTGGGTGCAGGTCCTTTCCCCACGGAACTGTTCGATGAAACGGGCAAGAAGATCCGAGACCTGGGTCATGAGTACGGTGCTGTAACGGGTCGTGAGCGCCGTTGTGGTTGGATCGACCTCGTAGCCCTGAAGTATTCTATCATGGTAAACGGTGTCACCCAACTCATCATGATGAAGAGCGACGTGCTCGACGGCTTCGACACCATCAAGGCCTGTGTGGCTTATAAGCAGAATGGCACGGTGATCGACTACTTCCCCTATAACATCGAGGAGGGCATCGAGCCCGTCTATGAGGAACTCCCAGGCTGGAAGACAGACATGACGAAGTTCACCAGCGAAGATCAGTTCCCCAAGGAGTTCAAGGATTATATCTCGTTCTTAGAGAAGCAGTTAGAAACTCCTATTAAAATTATTTCTATTGGTCCTGACCGCGACCAAACGATTGTAAGAAAGTAAAAAGGTAAAATAAGATGGCACAAAAGCCCAATATACCTAAAGGAACGCGCGACTTCGGCCCGTCTGAGATGGCCAAGCGCAACTATATCTTCGATACCATCAAGCAGGTATATCAACTCTATGGCTTCCAGCAGATAGAGACACCTGCGATGGAAACACTCCAGACACTCATGGGCAAGTACGGCGAAGAGGGCGACAAACTGCTCTTCAAAGTCCTGAACTCCGGCGATTTCCTCTCGAAATACGGCGAGGAAGAACTCTCGACGCTCAAAGCCCAGAATCCTAACAAAGTGGCTGCGCAACTCTGCGAGAAGGGGCTCCGCTACGACCTCACCGTGCCCTTCGCCCGTTATGTGGTGATGCACCGCGAGGAACTGCAGTTGCCCTTCAAGCGCTATCAGATGCAGCCCGTGTGGCGTGCTGACCGTCCGCAGAAGGGGCGCTACCGCGAGTTCTGGCAGTTCGACGGCGACATCGTGGGCTCCGACTCCCTGCTCAACGAGGTCGAACTGATGCAGATCATCGACACCGTCTTCAGCCGTTTTGGCGTTCGTGTACAGATTAAGATCAACAATCGTAAGATCCTCACGGGAATTGCCGAAATCATTGGCGCGGCAGACAAGATCGTCGATATCACTGTAGCCATCGACAAACTCGATAAGATCGGGCTCGACAACGTGAACCAGGAACTTCGCGAGGATGGTCTCACAGAGGAGCAGATCGAGAAGTTGCAGCCCATCATCTCCCTCGAGGGCAGCAACGACGAGAAACTCACCACCATCGCCGAAGTCCTCAAGGACAGTGAGACGGGCCTGAAAGGTGTCGAAGAACTCCGCTATATCCTCTGCACCCTCAAGGGAGCACTGAAGAACGAACTGCAACTCGACCTGACGCTCGCCCGCGGCCTGAACTACTACACGGGTGCCATCTTTGAGGTAAAGGCTCTCGACGTGCAGATTGGCTCCATTACGGGTGGCGGCCGCTACGACAACCTGACGGGCATTTTCGGCATGCCTGGCATCTCTGGTGTGGGCATCTCCTTCGGCGTCGATCGCATCTACGACGTGCTCAACGCCCTCGACTCCTATCCCAAGGATGCCACCAACGGTACCCAACTGCTCTTCATCAACTTTGGTGAGAAGGAGACGGCCTATTGCCTGCCCGTGGTGGCCAAGGCCCGTGAGGCAGGCATCCGCACGGAGATCTTCCCCGATTTATCGAAGATGAAGAAGCAGATGTCGTATGCCAATGCCAAGCAGATCCCCTTCGTGGCACTGGCTGGTGAGAACGAGATCGCCCAGGGCAAACTGACGCTCAAGAACATGAAGACGGGTGAGCAGACCCTCGTCACTCCCGACGAACTGATAGATTCTGTCCAGTAACTGATGGTTTCTATTCAGTTCCTCGCCTGACGCGCCCGGTTCCTCAAATCAATGAAAAAGGAGTTCTACAATCTGATTTGTAGAACTCCTTTTTTCGGAGATTGAGACTCCTACTTTGCGGAAGGTGAGGTTCCCACCCTCTGTTTCAAGTAATCGTGCTGGAAACCAACACCTTACGTTATCTCAATAATTTATAGTAATATGTACCCTCTAATACATATATAATACACTGCTGAAACTACTGGCTATTTCCCAAATAGTTCGTGATGGGTGCCGAGACGAACCAGTTTGATAATATCTGAAGTCTCATCAATCCATATCAGCAGAAAGTTGTCTTCAACATGACACTCCATAAAGCCCTTATAGTTCCCCGACAGCATGTGAGGCTGGTATTCTTGCGGCACATGACCTGTCTCTTCCAAGATAACCAGAAGATCATATAGCTTTTTCATCTTCTCGATGTTGTGCCTATAGCGCTTTTGGTCCTTCTTGAATTTAGTTGAGGGAATTAACTTCTTTTTCATTTGTCAAGTGACTGCATGAAAGATTCGAAACTACTAAGGTCGAGTGGTTGCAGTTCGTTCGGATCAAAGTTCTCCAGTTCTACACCAGACTGACATTCTTTCATTGCAGCCAGCGTCTCCGCATTAGGTTCATTATACAGAGACTTCAACAGAACAACTTCTACGAGGTTGTTCACACTGCGATGCTGTCTCCTGGCCTCAGTCTTCAGCCCTTCCAAAAGATAATTGGGAAGACGGAATGACGCTGCTTTACGTTTAATAGTTGTTGCCATATCCTAATTGTATTGTATGTTTAATGCATTTGTATTGCACTTTGCGGTGCAAAGATAAGGAAAGTTTGGCATATCAGCAAATTTTTCAGCAATTATTTTGCATCTTTGCGAAAAATCATTTATTCAAATTATGCATATCCTTGATAAGATTGCTTAGTGTGTTCAACTTACATTTGTCTTGCATTGCTTCTTTGGCCTACAACTTAGCAATGCTGCATTCTGCTCATTGGCCGCCTTGAGCTGCCCCATAAGGTTGGATATGATCTCGTCTTTCGTCATCTTTACGGATGCGAAGGTACGAAAAAACACTGAAACCACCAAGTTTTTTGGCAGTTATTTTTCACTTATTTTGCTGATTGCCAGACACTTGGAAAATTTCTCAAAACTCAATTTCGAGTCTCTTGCGATATCTGACGCTTCGGAGTGAAATTCCCTCCATGATCAGGGAAAA
>FLNY01004316.1_pt1 | contig 19688 bp, 17 predicted proteins | sample 1140381 | NCBI WGS metagenome assembly FLNY01 (sample SAMEA3878172, study PRJEB12797) | bioreactor metagenome | biome: Moose rumen | place: Sweden | collected 2011-10
GTGCGCTCTGCGCCGCTTCGGGCGCGGGTGCGGGTGCAGGTTCCGCTTCGGGTTCCGGTTCGGGAACGGGCTCCGGTTCCGGTTCGGGTACGGGTTCGGGCTCCGGTGCGGGAACGGGCTCCGGTTCCGGTTCGGGAACGGGCTCGGGCACAGGCTCCGGCACAACCTTGCGCTCTTCCTTCCTGTGCGCGAAAGTATTTGAACGTATGATGGTTACGCTCTCCTGCTCTTCCTCCTCGCCGTCATCGGTCCTGCGGCCGCTCTGCTCCAGTATGTCGGACATCTTTATGGCCCTCTCCTCCGCCTCCCTGGCGGCCTTGAGGTCCGCACCGAACTGCTTCTCGATGGCGGGCATGTACTCGTCCGACACCTTGGCGTTCGGATTGTGGTCAACATCGGCTCCCTGTTTCTGGAGGAAACTTACGAGATCGTCCAGTCCGATGTTGAACTGACGCAATATTTTGTTAATCCTGATTTCTGCCATATAAACCCCTTTATGTCAATTAATCCTCGAATTCCGCCGCGAGTATGCCGCGCACTTCCGCCACCGTCTCCTCTTCCAGGTCCGCGCGCTTTGCGAGCTCCTCCGGATCGATGGCCAGCACGCTCTTGGCCGTGTCGCAACCTATGCTCTTGAGCCTTTCGACCACCCATGCGTCGATGGTCCTGCCGTATTCCGGATTGGTGAAATCGTCGAGTGCGACGTCTTCCTCGTCGGCGGCGATTTCCCCCTTGGGAGCCTCGCGCCATACTTCAATCTCGCGGTTCACCAGCATGCCTGCAAGCTGGACGTTCACGCCGCCGCGCCCGATGCCCTTCTGAACCTCCTCCGGCTGCATGTAAACCTTCACCTTGTCCTCCGGGGTCTCGCCCATGTCGATGCGGGAGACGTGGGCCGGGTTGAGAGCCCTCTGTATGAGGAGCTTCTGGTTGGAAGTCCACTGGAGCACGTCGATGTTCTCGTTGCGCAGCTCGCGCACGATGCCGATTATGCGTCCTCCCTTGACGCCGATGCAGGCGCCTATCGGGTCTATGCGGTCGTCGTAGCTCTCGACGGCCACCTTGGCACGCTCCCCGGGAACGCGGACGACCTTCTTGACGGTGATGAGACCGTCGGCGATTTCGGGCACCTCCATTTCGAAGAGGCGCTCCAGGAAATCGGGAGAGGTGCGGCTGAGCGTGATGTAGGGAGTGGTGTTGTTGCGCATCTCCACACTCTTGATGATGGCGCGCACGGTGTCGTTCTTCTTGAAACGTTCGCCCGGAATCTGCTCCTCGCGCGGGATGTGCAGCTCATTGCCGTCCTCGTCGAGGATGAGGACCTCGCGGCTCCAGGTCTGGTAGATCTCCCCGGTGAAGATTTCTCCTACCTTCTCGGAGTACTTCCTGTAAACGTTGGCCTTCTCTATGTCCATGATGCGGCCCTGGAGATTCTGGCGGATGTTGAGTATGCCGCGGCGGCCGAAGCTGGAAAGGGGAACGGACTTGGTGTAGGTGTCCCCCACCTCGTAGTCGTCTTCGCCGCTGTCGCGCTTGACGTCCTCGAGGGTCATCTGCGCATTGGGATCCTCCACCTCACCTTCTTCGACTATCTCGAAGTTCTGGTAGATTTCGCAGGTTCCGCGGTCCACATTCACGTTCACGTCGAAATTGTCGGACGATCCGTAAGTCTTGGCAAGCTGGGTAAGGAACACGTCCTTGAGCACGCCCATCATTACGGGGCGGTCGATGTTCTTCTCTTCCTTGAAGTCCTTGAAGGCATCAATGAGAGTGATTTTTTCTTCTTTTTCCATTATGTTAATTATCTTCTGTTGTATCTGTCGAATCCTTGAGCAGTTCGTCCGCCTCGGCGCCGGAGATTCCCAAAGAGGACACCGTCAGGGCATAATCCTCCACGTCCCTGTCGAATGCGGCAAGCACGGCCCTGTGCACGTATTCGCAGTCCGCAAGTTCAACCGGAGTTTCACGGTCTATGACCACCTCCGCGTTATTGTCGTCGTCGAGGGTCACCCCGACCACCCTGCAGCCGCGCTCCGCGGCGGCAGTTTCTACGATTTGTCTGAGCTTTAAAGAGTCCATGGCGCCTTTCAAAACAAAAAATAGGGACCCTTCCGGGCCTCTATCTCACTAATCACGGGTGCAAATGTAAGAAATAAATCGGGAAAAACAAAATATGTCCGCACTCAGCACTTTTCCGCGGCTATGAGCTGCCTTCCGGAAGCCGTGCCCAGCGCGAATATATGGATGGCGCCGCCCCCGGACAGATTCATCCTGCGGCGCAACTCCTCGCTGGAAAGCGGCAGGGCGCGCGCCGTGACGGACGCCTGCGGATACTTAGAAGAGAACGCCTTCAGCGACGATTTCCCGAACGGCTGCACTTCCAGAATACGGAACCACGTGCCGAAATTCCCCGGAAAATCCTGCGCTGCTCCCCGTGCGGCATCGATGCCGGAATTGCCGGGCGAATCCTGCCCCGTCACATAGTAGTGGGCGTCAGGTCCCAGCGCACACATTCCAGACCATTCCGAAAGGAGATTGAAACACCCCGCCTTCATGAGAACCGCCCCCGGTTCGAACAGCAGCATCCCGGCTCCGGCCGCCGAAAACCGCGCGGGGCAGGAGCGCTCCTCCCGGAGAGTGAAGGCCAGCCGTGCCCCCGAAGCGGCGGGAATCACCTGCGCTTCGCCCGCGAAATGCGGATCGCATACCGCCAGCAGCTCCTTGCATTCCCCTGCCGAGCCCAGCACATGCAGCTCCTTCACACAGTGCAACTGGCTCAGCAGCATCGAAATATCCGCCATCGGCGACAACTTCAACATGAGCCTGGCGCCCGTTTCGAGTATCTTGTCCTGGAGCTCAAGCACGTTCGGGCTGCAATCCTCCAGACGGAACACCTTGCGCCCGTTCCCGCCACGCCGCGAAGGATCCATGAAAACCACATCCGGCAGGAAGGACGAGAGCAAGCCGCCGATATTGTCCGGAGCTACCTCGATGCACGAAAAATCCATGTTCCCGCAGCCGAGGGCCGCAAAATTGCCGCGCGCATACTCGAGCAGCAAAGCATTCTTCTCGTTGTAGAGCACCCTGTCAGCAACGGCGGCAAACTGCCAGCAATCCACGCCCAGCCCTCCGGTAAGGTCCGCGATGCGGCAGTGCCCGGATGCGGCGAGGGCCGCTTTGTAGCGGGCCGTTTCCGTACTGCTGCACTGCTCGGCGCTGAGAGGCAGCGGGCATATTATCTCCGGATTTGCATACCACTCCGGCACCTTGGCCTTCAGTTTCCGCCTGGAAACTATCGCGTCGGCCGCGGCAGCCACGTCTGTATCCGGCCACCTGTCGCGCGAGAGAACCAGCGACGCCAGGTCGTCATTCTCATGTTCCAGTATGAAACGGGAGAAAGCGGTCATTTGAGCCAGAGCATTGAATCCGGCCCTTCGTTGAACAGCAGGTCCAGCATGGAAAGGCCGGGCGTAAAACCGAATTTCTGATTGAAAACCTGCCAATATGGCTTCCCGAGTCCCAAGTCTGCCAGAATGGTGTTGGACCGCTTCGGGTGGATTGTCCCGCGCATGTCCCGGATGTCCGGCCGGGAGGACGCTCCGGCAGAGGCATATCCGGAAGTGAAGCGTATCTCCGCAGCTATCCCCGCCTTGCGGCAAAGCCACCTTATTATCTGCAGATCAAGGTCCCACAACCTCTCCGGCTCCGAATCCAGAATTGCAAAGAATTCATCACGGTAGAACTCGAAGAAAGGCGAAGAATCGTATGCAGACGATATCGCCTTCTCCATTTTCGGCACCCACGGAGTGGAATACTCCACCCTCACGTCCGTAATCCTGTCCCATCCCCCGTGAACCACCGGGACAATCAGCTCCAGCGGACCGTTCTCCGAAAGAATGCGGCAACGGTTACGCCACGACTGCTTGCTGTAACTCTCGCAGGCTTCCAGCTCCACGTCCGTCTCCCCCGCCAGCAAGGCGAAGTACTCGACCGGAGGACAGAACGCTGTGCTGAGCAGTACCATGGCTATTCCATCGCCCCCTTTTCCCGCTCGTCGCCGCCACGGACCACGCCGCGCTTCGACCCGCGCACGAACTCCAGGATGGCATCCCTCTCTTCACTCTGCGGGAACCCCGCCTCGACTTTGGCACATGCATCCGAGATGTTGAAGCCGTGGAAATAGATGGTGTCGTAGATGTCCCTGATATTGCGTATGCGCTCCGTGTCGAAACCGCGCCTCCGGAGCCCTACGATGTTCACGCCGGCAAAACTTATGGGATCCCTGCCGCACAGCGAATAAGGCGGTATGTCCTTGTTCACCTTGCTGCCGCCGCCGACCATGGAATGCGCCCCGATGTGCGAGAACTGATGGACCATCGTCCCGCCGCCGAGAATGGCCCAGTCATCCACATCCGTCTCTCCTGCCAGCCCCACGTAACTTACAAGTATGCAATGCCTTCCCACCCGGCAGTCATGTGCCACATGCACATAACTCATGAGCAGGGTGTCGTCCCCTATCCTCGTCACGCCCTTCCCGCTCGCCGCGGTGCCGCGGTTCACGGTGACGCATTCCCGTATCGTCACACGGTCGCCAATCTCCACATAAGTCACCTCCCCGCCGAATTTAAGGTCCTGCGGAACGGCCCCGATTACCGCGCCGGGGAAAATCTCGCAGTGGGAGCCTGTCCTGACATACGGGAATATGGTGGTATGCGGATGAATGCGGGTATAGTCCCCGATCTCCACATTGTCGTCTATGAAGGCATAAGGCCCGACTTCAACGTTCTCGCCCAGCCTTGCCAGCGGGCTCACGGTTGCCAGAGGATGTATTTTTGCCATATCTACTTGATTGTTTTCCATATTGCCCCGGCGGCTGCGGCATTGATGCCGTGTCCGGGTTTGTATGCTGTTACGCGGGCGTGCAGCCATGCCCCGCACAGCCGCAGGTCGCCCATCAGGTCCAGCAGTTTGTGCCGCCCGCACTCGTCCGGAAAACGGAGTTCGAGGTTGGAAAGATATCCGTCAGGCAGCACCTTCAGGCCCGGCCTGCCCACCTTCCGGGCTATTTTCTCAAGCTCCCCGGGCTCCACGGGGCGATCCACCACAACTATGGCGTTGTCCACGTCCCCTCCTTTCACCAGCCCCCGGGAGGCAAGATCCCGCACCTCGTGCAGGAAGACGAAAGTGCGGCACGGAGCTATCCGGCCGAGATAGTCGTCCCCTTCCTCCCAGCAGAGCCGCTGGACTCCCGGCACCTGCGAACCGAAATCCATCGTAACGTCAAGCGAGAAGCGGTCCGACGGTTCCACCCTAACGAAACTACCCGAAGAGGGATTGCGCACTTCCAGCGGTTCCGAAGGGGTGAAATATCTGCGCGGAGCATCCTGCGGGCACAGGCCGTCACGCTCTATAGCTTCGGCGTAAGGGAACGCACTGCCGTCCAGGATGGGCAGCTCCGCATTGTCCAGCTCGAGGGTGGCGTTGTCCACTCCCATGCCGGTCAGCGCCGAAAGCAGATGCTCCACGGTACACACGTCCGCACCGTCCTTCGAAAGCGAGGTGCTGCGCTCCGTACCGGATATATATCCGGCCAGGGCGGGGATTTCCACGCCCAGGTCCGTACGCACGAAGCGGATTCCGCTGTCCTCAGAGGCGGGCTTCATGCACAGATGCGAAAAGGCGCCCGTGTGGAGCCCCTTTCCCTCGAAAGTATAAGTGCGGCTGAGAGTCTGCTGATGCATGGTACTGCGCTTTCCGCATCAAATTTTATGCCCGCAGACCCGTCTATTCGCCATTCATCTTGAATTTGGCATAACTGCGGAGGTACTGTCCGTGCTCGAAAGCCGGCGCCCCCATGACGGTGGTGCCCGGTTTGCGGATGTCCCTGGTAACCCCGGACTGAGCCGCGATGACGGTGCGGTCGGCAATCTTCACGTGACCCACTATACCCACCTGCCCGGCTATCACGCAGTTCTTCCCTATTATGGCGGAGCCGGCGATGCCGGTCTGGGCGGCAATGACGGTATTGTCCCCTATCTGCACGTTGTGGGCGATCTGGCAGAGGTTGTCTATCTTCACCCCGTTGCCTATTACCGTGGCCTCCATCTCCGCCCTGTCCACGGTGGTGTTTGCCCCTATCTCCACATCGTCGCCCACGACGACCTTGCCCAGATGCTCTATCTTGCTCCAGCTGCCGTCTTCACGGGGAACGTTCCCGAAGCCGTCCGAGCCGATGACCGCCCCCGCATGCAGGATGACGCGGTCGCCGATCTCGCTGCCGGGATAGACGGTGACGCCGGGATAGATGATGCAGTGGCTCCCTATGCGCACGTTTTCTCCTATGGTGACGCGGTCCTTCACGACGGTGCAGTCGCCCACGCTCGCTCCGCGCCCTATGCTCACATACTCTCCTATCCACACCTTGCGGCCAACGGAAGCACGCGGGGAGATGCCTCCGGACAGCACCGTGGAAAGGCCGCGGTGGGAACGATATCTGCGCCCTTCCCGGGAAACCGCGTCCAGCAGCTGCGACATCGCGCTGTAAGCGTCTTTGACCCGCACCATGGTGGCCGGAACCTCCGCGGAGGGCACGAAATCATTATTTACCAGCAGGACCGAAGCCCTGCCGGTATAAACATATCGTTCGTATTTCGGGTTGGCGTAGAAACTGAGGGAACCGGGTTTCCCGTGCTCTATCTTCGCGAACGAGGTGACTCTGGCATCGGGGTCACCCTCCACCGTCCCGTCCAGGATACGCGCTATCTCCCCGGCAGTATAGTCCATGGCCTAGAACCTCCAGCCCAGAGTGAGGACAGCATCCACCAGGCTGCGCCCTGACTTCACGCAGGGAGCCGCGATTGCCGTACCGTCATCGTACAGGATGTAGGTGTCGTAAGGGGAGAAATAACTCTCGGGATAATTGGTGCGCCTGACTGCGAAGTCCGCGAAGAACGATCCCGCCGACTGGAATCCGAGCCCGCAGGAGAAAGACTTGATGGGTGCCTTGACGTACTGCATGTCCGTAAGGTAGGCGCCGCCGTTCTCGTAGAAATCGAAATTGTTGTTGTAGTACGTGGCGTCCACGGTGTAACCTTCGTTGTCCTTGTAGAAACGCTCCGGATTCGACGTGAGGTTGAAACCCGCCCTTGCCGAGAGGAAAGGCAGAAGATTCACCTCGGCTCCGACCCGGAGGCTGTTGCTGGCCCCGCAGAAGAGATTGTTCAGGCGGTTGACCTCGTAAAACGGGTCGTAGGAGACGTAAGAGTCTTCGGGACTGTATTTCATGACGCTGTAGTCCATGCGTTCGAAGTCCACGCTGAGCATTCCGGCCGTGCCGAAGGTATAGGCCATGCCGAGGCTGAAAGACCAGGGCGAACGGTAGTTGTAGCTGTTCTCGGCGGTGGGAGTGTCAGCATATCCGTCAGCGGAGTCGAGGCCGGATATTTCCGAGAGGTCCGTGTCGATGCTGACGTTCCAGCGCTCCGTGACATTGTAGATCGTGGGAGCCTTTACGGAAGCGCCCAGGCGGAGATTACTTGTGGGGAGCCAGATGACACCGCTGCTGATGCTTACGCCACCGCCGCTGCTGGTATAGGAGTAGGAGTAGGTGGCGGACTCGAACAGGCGCTCGCCGTCCCGTATCCATTCGCCGTCAAACATGTACTCGGGGGTCACGGGGAAATCGGCGGAGCTCACTGCCTTCTCGCGGAAGAACTCGGTATATTTGTAATTGAACATGGGCATGTCCATGTTGACGCCCAGGTAGAGATTGTCGTCGAAATTGAAACCGAAGTTCATCACGAAATCGTTCTTGCTGCCGGCGTAAACCCGGGAAGAATACTGGTTGAGCACCCCGGGAACGAAATAGTTGTAATACCCGTTCTTGAAATCCTTGTATTCGTTGATGCCGTAGAACATGCCGTCCTCCCCGTCGTCCCAGTTGTAGTTGATGAGCCCGGAGCCATAAGCGGCCAGGTAGTTCCAGTAGTACTGGCTGTTGTACCGCTGGGTGTTGGTGAGGTCCAGTATGGAAGGATCCATCATGTGGAAAGACCCGTCGGCGTTGTACTGGGCACCGGTGGCGAAGCTTGCGGCAAGGCTGGTGAGAGTGCCGTCACCTCCGTTCTGTCCGTGGGCCGTGACCTGCTCGTTGTAGGTGTTGGTCATATTGGACAGCAGGCCGAAGGTCCAGCTCTTCAGGCCGTATTTCTGACCTGTCTCGAACCTGAGGGTGAGGCCCAGGTTGGGCACTATGAAACGGTTCGACGAAGAACTCCCGTTGTGGGTGAAGCTCTGCGAGCCGTACTTGGTGTCGTACGAAGGGGCCCAGCTGTTGGCGGTCGTGGAGACCGTGAAGCCCGGAGTGACGGTGAACTGGGAGTACCCGGCCACCGCGGAACCCGCGGGATTGATGGTGACGGAGCCCAGGTCTCCGCCGACGGCGGTGACCGCATTGCCCATGCCAATGGTACGGGCCGTCCCGTAATAGTTGTTGGAGCCCAGGCTCATGGCGTCGTTCATCGTCTGCGCGGACACTGCGATGCAGAAGCCCGCAAGAACTATTGAGGTCAATATCTTTTTCATGTCCATTTTCTTGAATTTGTCTAAAACTTATCTTCCGCGGGAAGAAGAACCGCCGCCGGAAGAGGAGCCGCCGCCGGAGAATCCGCCGCCGGAAGAGGAGCCGCCGCTGCGGGAATAGCTGCCGGAAGAAGAACCCGAAGAGCCGTAGCCTCCGCTGCGGGTGGATGCGCCTGAACTGCGGGAAACCGAGCCGCTGCTGCCGCCGCTGCGGGAATAGCCGCCGGTACGTACGGACCTGGAAGTGCTTCCGCCTACCGAACCGGTGCGGTATTCGCCTCTGGTGACGGAGCTGCCGGACGCACCGGAATAGCTCCTGCCAGAGGAATAACCGCCGCTCCGGGAACTGGAGCCGGCGCCGAGGCCGCCCACATTGTTGCCGCCGAGGACGCTCTGGCGCGTACCTGCATAGCGGAAATTGTCGTTGCGTCCTCCGCCTCCCCATACGGGGCCGTAGAACCCGTTGTGGTACCACGGATCATACCAACCGCCGTACCAGCCCCCGTACCAGCCCCCGTACCATGGAGAATACCAGGGATCGTACCAGCCGGCATAGCCGTAACCGTACCATCCGCCGTAATACCACGGGTCGTACCATGAACTGTACCAGGGATCATACCAGCCGTAGCGCCAGCCCAGCCCCCAGTGACGGCCGAAATAATGCCTGCCGAGATACCAGGAACTGCCGAAGAACGGACTGTAGAACGGATAATCATAGAGGTAGTATGAAGTGCCGTCGGTTTCTTCCACCCTGGTGCGGAAACCGTCCTGCACGATATAGAGCGTGTCGCGGTTCAAAACCCTGTCACGGGCTATTTGTTCGCGGGCCCTGGCTTCGAAATCTTCCCTGGTGAGGACAGGGCTGTCCTCGGGAAAGTCGGACGCCTTGTAGTAGATGCCGTCCTGATAGTGCGCCACGCCGGCATACTGCGAGGCGAGGCCGCAGGAGCATACGGCGAGGGCGGCAAGAGCCATTGGAATCAGTTTTTGTGATATCATGCTTTTCATAATGCAATCTTTATTTTTTGTATATTTGCGCCGGCTTCCGCGCGTGCGCGTTGCTTACAATTTTACCTATTAGATGCAAAATTGCTAAAAAATCGCATAAATTTCAAGAAAAATTATGGCAAAGGAAATCACTCCCCGTTCCGAAGACTATTCAAAATGGTATAACGACATTGTGGTGAAGGCGGATCTGGCCGAGCAGTCGGCAGTACGCGGATGCATGGTAATCAAGCCATACGGCTACGCCATCTGGGAAAAAATACAGCGTCTTATGGACGGGATGTTCAAAGAGACAGGTGTGCAGAACGCCTACTTCCCCCTGTTCATCCCCAAGAGTTTCTTCAGCCGCGAAGCCGAGCATGTGGCCGGTTTCGCCAAGGAGTGCGCGGTCGTGACGCACCACCGCCTAATGAACAACCCCGAAGGCAAGGGCATCGTGGTGGACCCGGACGCCAGGCTGGAGGAGGAACTCATCGTGCGCCCCACTTCCGAGACCATCATCTGGAGCGTTTACAAGAACTGGATAAAGAGCTGGAGGGATCTCCCCGTGCTCTGCAACCAGTGGTGCAACGTGGTGCGCTGGGAGATGCGCACCCGGCCCTTCCTCCGCACGTCCGAATTCCTCTGGCAGGAAGGCCACACCGCCCATGCCACCGCAGAGGAGGCCGAAGAGCGCAAGACCATGATGGTTGACATATACGCAAAGTTCGCGCGCGAAGTCATGGCCATGCCCGTGATCGTGGGCCACAAGAGCCCCAACGAACGCTTCGCGGGAGCCCTCGACACCATGACCATCGAAGCCATGATGCAGGACGGCAAGGCCCTCCAGGCCGGCACCAGCCACTTCCTGGGGCAGAACTTCGGCAAGAGCTTCGACGTGCAGTTCGCCGACAAGGACGGCTCCCTGCAGTACGCGTGGGCTACCTCCTGGGGAGTCAGCACCCGCCTCATGGGCGCGCTCATAATGGCCCACTCGGACGACGACGGTCTCATCCTGCCCCCCGCCCTCGCACCCGTCCAGGTGGTGATGGTACCCATCTACAAGACCGACGCGGAGCGTGCCGCCGTCCTCGAAAAATTCGAAGAAATCGCCGCCGGGCTCAAGTCCGCGGGGATTTCGGTCAACATAGACTCCAGGGACACTCTCCGTCCGGGCTTCAAATTCGCCGAATGGGAGGTGAAGGGCGTTCCCGTGCGCCTGGCGCTCGGAGCGCGCGACCTCGCCGCCGACACCATCGAAGTCTTCCGCAGGGACACCCTCGAAAAGGAAAGCATGCCCATCGAAAACGTCGTCGGGCACATCCCCGCCCTGCTGGAAGACATCCAGAAGAACATGTACAGGAAGGCGCTCGACTTCCGCGCCGCGCATGTGGAGAAATGCGACGACTGGGAAGAATTCAAGGAGAAGATAGGCACCGGCAAGTTCCTCCTCTGCCACTGGGACGGCACCCCGGAGACGGAGCAGAAAATAAAGGACGAGACCAAGGCCACCATCCGCTGCATCCCCGCAGACTCGTTCGTATGCAAAGAAGAAGGAAAGGACATATATTCCGGCAAGCCTTCCCACGAAAGGGTTGTCTTCGCAATAGCTTACTAGCCATGAAAAAATTCGTATCAGCAATGGCTCTCATGGCGCTGGCCGCCTCCCTGCACGCGCAGAACGTACAGGACGCCGCCGCAGCCGCCGCACAAGCCATATCGGAAGCTCCCCAGGAGCAGGAGCAGGCCCCCAAGGCCACCAACTGGAAGGACAAGCTTGTGCTGGACCTCGGCATAAACCAGACCAACCTTACCAACTGGGCGGCCGGCGGTTTCAATACCGCGAACCTCAACGCCGGGCTGGACGCCCAGGCGAACTACGCCAAGGAGCTGGCCACCTGGGCCAACCGCCTGCAGCTCCAGTACGGCATACTCTGGAGCGACGACAAGTCGGACCTCTTCCAGAAAAGCACGGACCGCATCTATCTGGAAAGCAAGTACGCCTACCGCACAAGCAAAGACTCCAAATGGAGCTATTCCGCGGCCTTCGACTTCCGTTCCCAGTTCTCGGACGGTTACAAGTACAACACTCCCTCCGACGGCCAGACCTGGAAGGACGCGGCCACCCTCAAGTCCGGATTCATGTCCCCCGCCTACATAAATCTCGGTATCGGTATGGACTGGACGCCCAATGAATGGTTCAACGTGAACCTGTCCCCGCTCACCGGAGGCCTCACCATCGTCGATATTCCGGAGCTCCGCTACACCTACGGCATGGATCCGGCAGGCGACGACGCCTACAAGCCCATGAAGTTCCAGCTCGGCGCCCAGGTCAAGGCCAACCTCAAGTTCAACATCAACGACAAATTCGGTTACGAAACCCAGCTCGTGCTCTTCTCCGACTACCTCGACCATCCGCTCCAGCTCCGCGTAAACTGGGACAACAAGATGACATGGCAGATAGCCAAGTTCTTCAAACTGGGCTTCAACACATGGCTCATCTACGATCCCAACGTGCTTATCGCCGACAATGACGGCGTCCTGGACACCAGGATACAGTTCAAGGAATTCATCACCTTCAGCTTCACCTGGGCCATCAGCAACCAGTGATGAAGGTACTGCTTGCAGTCAGCGGCGGCATCGACTCCATGTACATGCTGGCCCGATCGGGGGAACTCTTTCCGGGTTCCTCCCTGGCCGTGGCCCACTGCAACTTCTGCCTGCGCGGAGAAGAATCCGACGGGGACGAGCGCTTCGTACGGGACTGGTGCGGGGCCTGCGGCCTCCCCGTTTTCGTAAAGCGTTTCGACACTGCCGCTTTCGCGAAGTCGCGCGGCATCAGCATAGAGATGGCGGCAAGGGACCTGCGCTATGCCTGGTTCGGGGAACTGGCCGCCGCGAAGGGCTTCGACGCCGTGGCTGTCGCCCACAACGCGAACGACAACGCCGAAACCCTGTTCCTCAACCTCCTGCGCGGCACCGGTTCCCGGGGCCTGAGGGGCATGGCCGACAGGCGGCTTGCGGGCGGCATACTGATACTGCGCCCCCTGCTCGGCACCGGCCGGGCGGAAATCGAAGCGTGGATGGAAGAACACGGGGTGCCCCACCGGGAAGACAGCACCAACTCGGATTCCGCATACAAGCGGAACAAGCTGCGGGGCGAGGTGTTCCCGCTGCTCGCCCAGATCAATCCTTCCTTTCTCCGGACCCTGGAAGCCGACATGCGCCATTTCGCGCAGGTGGACGACATAGCGGAAGACTATTTCCGGAGTTCCTCCCCCGGCGTGCTGCTTCCCGGGGACGGGCGCACGATATCCATTCCCGCGCTCCTGTCGCTGAAGCACTGGGAGTATGTGCTTTTCCGCATCCTGGAGCCTTACGGCTTCGACGAGGCCACCCTGCTCGCGCTGGCCGCCCTGCTCCGTTCGGAGGGGACCGTCAGCGGCAAGACATTCGAGGCGCCCGCCTGGAAGGCCGTCACCGCTTCCGACAAAATAATCATAACGGAAAGGAAAGCGGGAGAAGGACCGTCAATATCCGTGAAGCGCTTCCCCAGGCCGGAGGACCTGCAGCTGCAAAGGCCCGAAGGGGTGCTCATTCTGGACGCCGGCAAAGTGGGCGAACCGCGTTTCAGAAAATGGGAAGCCGGAGACTGGATGCGGCCGCTCGGCATGAAGGGCAGGAAGAAACTGTCCGACCTGTTCGTGGATCTCAAATGGAGCCTTCCCCGCAAGGAAGACGCCATGGTGCTGGTGCATCCGGACGGGCAGAAGGGCCACGTGGGCGCGCTTCTTTGCTCCCGCATTGACGACTCCCTCAAGGTAACGCGAGAAACCGCTGAAATTCTGGAGGTTACGCTGCTCTAAGCCATGAAGGCCAGCATGCCTTCCACATCCTCCCGGCCAAAGGATTTCTGCTCCCCGTCCGAAAGGTTCTTGATGTTCACCGTGCCGCTTTCCGCCTCCGTGGAGCCGCAGATGCTGATGAACGGAATGCCCTTGCGCGCGGCATAGTCGAACTGCCTGCGGAGCTTTCCCTGGTCGGGATAAACCTCGGCGGAAACACCTCTGGAGCGAAGGGCCGAGGCGATGGGCAGCACGTACGAAGCCGAAGCGGCGTCCATGTTCGCGAACAGCAGCGTGGCCGGAGTGCCGAGGCCGGCGGGGAACTTGTCCAGGCCCGCGAGGACGTCGTAAATCCTGTCCGCACCGAAACTTATGCCCACCCCGGACATGTTCTGCAGGCCGAATATCCCGGTGAGATTGTCGTAGCGCCCGCCTCCGCAGATGCTGCCTATCTCCCAGTCCGCCGCCTTCACCTCGAAAATCGCGCCTGTGTAGTAGTTGAGCCCGCGCGCCAGCGAGAGGTCCATTTCCACGGGGCAGTCCACCCCGGCGGCATCGATGAAGCCGAAGAGTTCCTCCAGCTCGTCCAGGCCCTTGATGCCGGTCTCGGAACCGGACAGCACGGAACGCATGGCGGATATCTTCCCGGCGGTGGTGCCTGACAGCGAAAGCACCGGCTCCAGCACGGCGACCGCCTCGCTTGTGAGCCCTTTGGAAAGCAGCTCTTCCCTGACGGCCTCCAGGCCTGTCTTGTCCAGCTTGTCTATGGCCACGGTGATATCCACCACCTTTTCGGGAAAACCGCATACTTCCGCGAGCCCCTGCAGCACCTTGCGGTTGTTTATCTTGAGCAGAACCCTTATGCCGAGCTTCCGGAAAACGGCGGACACAATCTGCACGAGTTCCAGTTCGCAGAGCTGGGAATTGCTGCCTACCACGTCCACGTCGCACTGGTAGAACTCGCGGTAGCGGCCCTTCTGCGGGCGGTCGGCACGCCAGACGGGCTGGATTTGATAGCGCTTGAATGGGAAGCTGAGCTCGTTCTGGTGCTGCACCACGAAACGGGCGAAAGGCACGGTGAGGTCGTATCGGAGACCCTTCCCGCACAGTTCCTTGCTGAGCGCCGCGCTGCGGAACCCGCCTTCCGGATTGCGGAAGGAGGCGAAATCAACGCCGTCGAAGGGATCCCCCGAATTGAGGATGCGGAACAGGAGTTTGTCGCCTTCGTCCCCGTATTTCCCGAGCAGGGTGGAAAGGTTTTCCATGGAGGGAGTCTGTATCTCGGAATAGCCGAACGAACGGAAAACTTCCTTCACCGTGTCAAAAATATAGTTGCGGCAGGCCATCTGCGAGGGAGTGAAGTCCCTGGTGCCCTTTGGGATGCTGGGTTTCTGTGTCATATTATGCAAATTTACTAACTTTGCAGAATTAAAGGAAAAACCAATGAAAGATTTTTGGAAAATGCTGCTGGCTGTGATATGCGGCCTGATTCTGTTCACCTTCATCGCAATCTTCATCATAAGCGGAGCAGCTTCCGCCGCAGGCGCTGCCGGTGCCGGCAAGAAAGTGCTGCCGCGCAGCGGGGTGCTGGCTATTGACATGTCCTCATTCATGCTCACCGAGCAGGCCGCGCCGGATGCAGGCTTGGGCGGAATCAGCCTGGCGGGCGGAGTCGGCGTGCCCTCCGTGGGCATGCTCCAGGCCACCCGTGCGCTCAAGGCCGCCGCCGAGGATCCCGGCGTGAAATTCATCTACCTCAAGACGGACGGGAACCTTTCCAGCCTGGCTTCCCTGGAGGAATTCCGCAAGGCCCTCTCCGATTTCCGCAGGAGCGGCAAGCCGGTCATCGCCTACATCGAGTCCCCGGGGACTGGCTCATACTGGCTGGCCAGCGTGGCGGACAAGGTATATATGACTGAATATCAAGGAGCTACCATCACCATGAACGGAGTAAGCATGCAATCCATATTCATGAAGGACCTGCTGGACAAACTGGGAGTGAACGTGCAGCTCATACGTCACGGCAGGTACAAGAGTGCCGGTGAGATGTTCACCCGCAACGCCTCCAGCGAAGACAACACCATGCAGTACCAGGCCCTGGTGAATTCCATGTGGAGCATCATCCGCAGGGATATCGCCGCCGCCCGCGAAATCAGCGAAGAAGCGCTTGACTCCGCAATTGACAACCTCGAACTCTGCCTCCCCTCGGACTTCATGACAGCCCACCTGGCGGACGACCTCCTCTCCCGCAGGGAGCTCAAGGAAAAAATCACCGCGCTCGCGGTGGCCGACAAGTTCGAGGACGTCTCCTTCATCCCGTTCCAGGACTACGCAGCCGTAAAGGGCCTGCCCGCCTACAAGGGGAAAAACAAGATAGCGGTGATCTATGCCGACGGCGAGATAATTGACGGGCGCGGCTTCACCGACGTTTCCGGAGACCGCTTTGCCGCCATCATCGACAAGGTATGCGCCGACTCCAGCATCAAGGCGGTCGTGCTGCGCGTGAACTCCCCCGGAGGCAGCGTACTTGCGAGCGAGAAAATAAAGAACGGACTGGACGAACTGCGCGAGTACAAGCCGCTGATTGCATCGTACGGCGGTTACGCGGCCTCCGGAGGCTACTGGATAAGCAACAACTGCGACAAGATCTTCACCGACGCCACCACGCTCACCGGCAGCATCGGCGTATTCGGCATGGTTCCCGACCTGAGCAAGACCACGAAAAAAGTGCTCGGGGTCAACATCCAGTCATTCTCGTCCGGCAAACACGGCGACATGTACTCCCTCATGCGTCCGTTCGACACTGCGGAATACAACTACATGCTCCGCAGCATCGAAACAATCTACGACCTTTTCACCACCACCGTTTCGGAAGGCCGCGGCATCCCCAAGGAGACCGTGGACGAAGTGGGCCAGGGCCGCGTTTGGACAGGCTCCGACGCCCTGGGCATAAATCTAGTGGACGAGATAGGCACTCTGCATGACGCCATCGACTATGCCGTCCTGAGGGTTGACGGCGTTTCCGACGAGGACGTGGCCATTATGGAATATCCCGTCCCGCTCACCCCCCTCGAGCAGTTCAAGAACATGGTGGGAGGCAGCGGTTCCCGGGAGGACCAGTTCGTCAAGCTCCTGAAGAAACCCGCCGTAGTGGCACGTATGCCCTATGAGATAACGGTGTTCTAAAGCAGCAGGAGCACGGCGAAGGTGTAGAGCAGGAACGCCTGAAGGCGCATCTTTCCCCTGCCTGTCCTGCCCATCATATACTCGACGGGGTCCGCTTCGGCGATTCCGTCGAGTTCCGTATTGTCCGGAAGCGCACGGGCAGCCCACTTGGCGGTGACGAGCGCGTCGCTGATGAGGGTGACGCCCCCGTTGCTGCGGTTGAGCGTCATAAGAAGCCGCCTGTCGGCGAAATAACTGTTCGCGAGAAGTATCGGATCGCTCACCGATTCAGCCAGCGTTTCGGGCGTGCCGGCCGTAAGGAACAGCACGGTGAACCCCCTCTGCTGGGCCTGCGAGGCGAAACGGGCGAGATTCTGCAGCGCGGCCCCGGAGAGTTTTTCGGGATTGTAGGCCGAAATGGCGAACACCCTGCCATCGAGGGCCAGGGAGTCGGCGTAATCCCCCGAGGCCGAATAGAAAGAAAGGCTGGCGGGTGGATTTTCATCCTCCTTGCCAAGACTGGTATCGTAGTTTTCCGTACGCACGAAATGCCAGCTCGTGTCGGGAAGGGCATCCGGGGTGAAGGTCCCCTCGCGACCGTCCTTCTCATAAACGAATCCTTCTACATCCGCGAAATTCTCGTCGTAAGCGCCGTACAGCTCCGTGCCGGGCTTGAGCGAAGTGAAATCGACGAACGGGATGGAAAGGAGCGAATACAGGGTGAAGAGCGCGACGGAAGCCGCCGCCACGGCGAAGCTTGCATACTTCACCTTCTGGGGCTTCCCTACAGCTCCCCTGGGGATGAACACAACCGCCCAGAGCAGCAGCAGCGCCAGGTTCTTGAGCAGGCTCTGGAGATGCGTAAGGTGCACCGCTTCGCCGAAACAGCCGCAGTCCATCGGCGGATTCATTATCCAGAGGATGAAGGTCACGACAGTGAAGAACACCAGCAAACACAGGCACACAATGCCCGTGGTCTTTCGCCACACTCCCGAGATGAGGGCGGCCCCGGTCAGCGTCTCCAGCAGCGCGAGGGCAATGCCGACTGGCATGGATGCAAAGCGCAGGAAGCCCAGCGGAAAGAATTTGAAGTACTCGTCCACTATGAGCGACGTCCCCAGAGGGTCCATCAGCTTGAGTACGCCGGCCGCGAAGAGCACGCCGCCGAGAATCACGGCGCATATTCTCTTAAATCCGTTCATCTACAATGGCTTTTATCTTTGCGAAAATGTCTTCGGGAGGAAGCATGGAACCGTCTTCGGCCGAGCAGTCCACCACCGTGAGGGACTTGTCGATGGCGGCCTGACGGAGATACATGGCACGAACCCGGCGCTGGAATCCAAGGCTCGCCTCGTGTATGTCCTTCTTCCCCTCCAGATAGTCCCTGTCCTCTCCCCCGCGGTTCCTCCGCAGGCTTCCCTCCACGAAACCCATGGGCACGTCGAGGAAGATGTTCACGTCCGGACGCGGCTCGCCGAACTCTCCGAATTCCGTATTGATTATCCACTCGCGAAGCTCCTCCGCCTCTTCATCCGTCGCCATTTTTGCGCACTGGTAGGCAAGGTTGCTGTAAACGTAGCGGTCCAACAGCACGATGCCCCCGTCCTCCTGTCCGCGCCGTATGCATGGCACGGCGCCGTGCCGGTCTTCCGCGTAGAGGAGGGCCACCAGCTGCGGATGCACCTGGTTTATGTCTCCGAAATCGCCGCGCAGGAAGCGCGAGATGAGCTCTCCGTAAACGGGAGAGTCGTACCTTGGGAAATGTATGTATGTGAGCTTCGGGGACAGCGTCTGCAGATAGTCCCTTAGCATCTTCACCTGTGTGCTTTTGCCGGCTCCGTCGAGCCCTTCCAAAACGATGAGCATATTTACAAAGGTATTGAAAATTTCTCTACTTTTGTGCAAATGATTGATGCAAGCTCAAAGCGTCCCGTCCTGATGGGAGTGGTGAACATCACTCCCGACTCCTTCCACGCGCCCAGCCGGGTGCAGGGGGAAGGGCAGCTCCGCGCGCGCATCTCCTCCCTGCTGTCCCGCGGCTGCAGCATAATCGACTTCGGCGCGGTAAGCACCAGGCCAGGCGCTGAGGACGTCTCCGCAGAAGAAGAGTGGAGGCGCCTGGAATCCGTGCTGCGCCCGCTCGCGAAGGAAGGCGTGAAGGGCTTCACCATTTCCGTCGATACCTTCAGGAGTGAAATCGTACGTAAGACCTTCGATCTTGCAGGGCCGTTCATAGTCAACGACATATCCGCCGGGGAAGACGATTCCGACATGCTCGGCACGGTGGCGCGGCTGCATCTGAAGTACATAGCCATGCACAAACGCGGGAACCCCCGCACGATGGACGCCCTGGCGCAGTATCCCCGGGGCGTCACATGCGAAGTGCTGGACTACTTCGAGGATTTTTCCGCCAAAGCCTCCGAAGCGGGCGTCACGGACTGGATAGCGGACCCGGGATTCGGATTTGCGAAGACCGCAAGGCAGAACTGGGAGCTGCTGGAAAATCTTTCGTCGTTCCGGCGTTTCGGCAAACCGGTCCTGGCAGGCCTGGCGGACAAGCGCTTCACCAAAGACTCCCGCTTCAACGGCGGGGACCCTTCCTTTGCGGAGCGGCTGGCCTCCCTGTCCGCCGACATCCTGCGCATTCACTGATGCCGGAATTTGCATTTTAAAAAATAATCATTAACTTTGCAGTCCAATATCGCGGGGTAGAGCAGTCGGTAGCTCGTCGGGCTCATAACCCGGAGGTCGGAGGTTCAAGTCCTCCCCCCGCTACTAAAGAGGACAAATCGAAAGATTTGTCCTCTTTTTTGGTTTAGCGGTCTCCGCGCTTACGTCTTGACGTGTGGGTAATCCAGTCTTACTGTTACCAATGTCCCAAAAAGTGGGACATTGGGCGCGCACCTGCAAATCACGATTTAACTGCCTGAATATAGATATTTTCCGTGAAATAGGAGCCTGGCTTGACGGCTATGCTGGCAAGCCAGGCGGTGGGAGCGCGGCCCGGAACAGTCCGGGGCATTCCATCAGATTCCACACGGAAGATAATCAATACCTTACGGTCACGCCCACGTGAAAACTGTCATACCTGTTCCACGAACTGGTGGGGCCGAC
>FLNY01002471.1_pt1 | contig 19684 bp, 13 predicted proteins | sample 1140381 | NCBI WGS metagenome assembly FLNY01 (sample SAMEA3878172, study PRJEB12797) | bioreactor metagenome | biome: Moose rumen | place: Sweden | collected 2011-10
GCTGAAATCCCCAATCGGCGCAGCCTTGATGGGCAAGAAGGTGGGCGAGGTTGCCGAGGCCCGCATCCCCTCAGGAACCGTGCGACTCAGAATCGAAAGCATCACCTTCGGCCAAGTGTGATCAGGTGCCCGGAAGCAGAACGATGAAAGTGGAAAACAGGTCCAGCGGAAGAACTTGCATATGTCTTGCAAGGACAGCCTGATGCTCATCCGCGGCGCTCTCAAGGCGAATAACCACCGGGATTTTAATCCGAGAGTTCCAGCCAGCGCATCTCCGCGGCGTCCAGTTCATCCTTGAGGGTGCCGTACCTCAGTGATGCTTCTTGCAGTTCTTTGGCCGATAAAGCGCCGGAAGACAATTTGGCCTCCAGTTCTGCCTTCTCCTCTTCAAGTGCCGGCATTCGCTCCTCAAGGGCCTTAAGCTCCTGCTGCTCTTTCCAGGAAAGTTTATGGTGGGGTTTGGGAGATTCCCGGTCGGCGCCGTGCATGACTTTCCTATTGTCATTCTGAGCGGAGCGGAGCGGAGTCGAAGAATCTCTCATCTTTTTCTTCTCTGCCTCATAGTCCTTTATGAAGGTCCGGTACTCCGTGTAGTTGCCAACGAAGTCCTTCACCACGCCGTCTCCGCAGAACACAAAGAGGTGGTCTACAAGACGGTCCAGGAAATGGCGGTCATGGGAGACTATGACAAGGGACCCTTTGAACTCCTGAAGGTACTCTTCAAGTATCTCCAGGGTCATGATGTCGAGGTCGTTGGTGGGCTCGTCCAGGATGAGGAAGTTTGGCTCCTTCATCAGGATTGTAAGGAGATACAGGCGCCTTCTCTCACCTCCGGAAAGCCTTTCCACGGGGTTATTCAGCATATCGTGCGTGAAGAGGAAACGTCCCAGGAGATGGGTGTCGTTCACGGTTTCCAACACGGTCTGGCCCGGCTTGAACGCCCCGCCTGACTGATGGTAATATCCAATCTTCAGCGACTCCCCAAGGTCTGCAACGCCTTCCATCCGGCCACCCAGTTCCGGCTTCCAGCCACCTGTAATGAGGTTTAGGAAAGTGGTTTTGCCTGCGGCGTTGCGGCCCACTATTCCAACGCGTTCGTATCGCTGGAAATTGTACGTGAAGTCCTTTAGATAGCATTTTCCGTCCCAGTAGAAACTGAGGTTGCGGCAGTTAATGACCTTGTTGCCAAGGTAAGTGCCCTTTATCTGGGTCTCGGACATATCCACCTTTTTGGTGACATAGGTGTCTTCGGCCCTTTCCTTTATGTTCCAGAAGGCCTGCTTGCGGTATTTGGCCTTTCCTGTGCGGGCGCAGGGGCTGGCGTGCATCCATTCCAGTTCACGCCGGAAGATGTTCCGCACTTTCTCCGTTTCTGCATTGTAATTGTCTATCCTTTCCTGCCGCTTTTCCAGAAAGTTCATATAGTCTCCACGGTAGATGAAGATACCGCCACGGTCCATTTCCATAATGGTGTTGCACACCCTGTCAAGGAAGTAGCGGTCATGCGTAACCATGAAAAGGGTGCATCTGGAATGCTTCAGATGGCCCTCCAGAAACTCAATTGCATCTATGTCCAGATGGTTGGTGGGCTCATCCATTATGTAGAAATCGGCCTCGGAAGCAAGCATGCGGGTAAGGGCAACCCGTTTCACTTCACCGCCGGAGAGGTCCTTCATCAGTTTGTTCCTGTCCGTCAGGCCAAACTGGTCCAGGAGGCGGTTCACCCTCAGTTCATACTGCCAGAGGTGGTCCTGGTCAAGCTCATGCGTCCACTCCACGGAGTCCCCCATAATCTGGTCAAATATGGAACTCTCCGGGTCATAGGCATAATCCTGTTCCAGGAAAGCTATGCGTATATCCTTAAGGAACAGAACCTTTCCGCCGCTGTCGGAGGAGTCCTTGCCGGCAAGAATCCTGAGGAGGGACGTTTTCCCGGTTCCGTTGGGCGCAATGAGGGCCACCTTATCCCCTTCATTGATATTGAAGTCAATGCCCTTGAAAAGGACCTTGGGACCGTAACTCTTGGAGATGTTCTCTATTTGAAGGTAACTTGGCAAGATGTGCAAATGATAGAATGTAAAACCCGTTACAGCCGCTGCATCCGGAAAAGGAAGCAGCGGATGGTGTTTTGCATAAGCAGGGCGATGGTCATGGGGCCGACGCCGCCGGGGACGGGGGTAATCCATCCGGCCACCTGAGAGGCCGAAGGGAAATCCACGTCGCCGCAGAGCTTGCCATCGGCACCGCGGTTCATGCCCACATCGATGACCACGGCCCCGGGCTTCACCATGTCGCCGGTCACAAGGCCGGCCTTGCCCACCGCCACCACCAGCACGTCGGCCCGGCGGCACACCCCGCCCAGGTCGGCGGTGCGGGAATGGGCGATGGTCACCGTGGCATGGCGGTCCAGCAACAGCTTGGCCACGGGTTTTCCCACAATGTTGCTGCGGCCCACCACCACGGCCTCCTTGCCTTTGAGTTCACAGCCTATGCTGTCCAGCATCCGCAGGATGCCGGCGGGGGTGCAGGGCACGATGCAGTCCTTCCCCAGCCACAGCCCGGCCACGTTTCCGGGGTGGAAGCCATCCACGTCCTTTTCGCGGGCAATGGCGTCGATGACCTTCTCCTCGTCGATATGCTTCGGCAGGGGCAGCTGCACCAGGATGCCGTCCACCAGCGGGTCTTCGTTCAGCTCCGCTATCTGCCCGAGCAGGGCCTCCTCGCCGATATCGGCCGGGAGCGCAATGAGCCGCGACGCCATGCCGGTATAGGCGGCCGCTTTCACTTTGTTGCGTACATAAACCTGGCTGGCGGGGTTCTCCCCCACGATGATGACTACCAGGCAGGGCCTGCGGCCATACCGGGCTTCCAGCTCCGGCACCTGTGAGCGGACTTCGTCCTTGACGGCCTGGCTCAGGGCTTTTCCGTCGATGATGTTTCCCATATCAATCCAATGCTAGGTGTGCGATGTCGTTTCTGTAAAAAAGGTTGTCACATGCTATTTTCCGGACTTCGGCATATACCTTCTCCCGGGCCTGGGCCAGGGTGGCGCCGCCGGAGACCACCATGAGGACGCGCCCGCCGTTGGTGAACAGCTTTCCGTCCCGGAGGGCGGTGCCCATGTGATAGACCTGGGCGTCCACCCGGTCCAGGCCGCCGATGCCGTAGCCTTTCTCGTAGTGGCCGGGGTAGCCCTTGGAGGAGAGGACCACACCCAGGGTGACACCCTCGGCCCAAACGGGATCCTCTGCCGGCCGGAGCGTAGCGACAGCCTCGAAGAGGTCGAAGATGTCGCTTTTCAGCAGCGGCAGCACCACCTCCGTCTCCGGGTCTCCGAAACGGGCGTTGAACTCAATCACCTTAATTCCCTGCGGAGTTTTCATAAGGCCGCCGTACAGCACGCCGGAGAGCGGCAGGCCTTCGGCCACCATGGCCGATGCAGCCTTGCACATGATTTCCCGGTAGGCGAATTCGCGGTCTTCCGGCGTGATGAAAGGAAGCCCGGTATAAGCGCCCATCCCGCCGGTGTTGGGGCCCTTGTCCCCGTCGAAGGCCCGCTTGTGGTCCTGGGAAAGGGGCATCGGATACACCCGCTCCCCGTCCACGAAGCAGAGGAAAGAGAATTCGGGGCCGGTAAGGAAGTCCTCCACCACCACCTTGCCTTCGCCGAAACTGTGGTCCAGGAGCATGTCGGAGAGGGCCTTCCGGGCTTCATCCAGGTCCCGGGCAATCACCACGCCTTTTCCGGCAGCCAGGCCGTCGTATTTGAGTACGGCCGGGAAGGGACGGGCGGCCACATAGGAGAGCGCCTCCTCAAAATCCGAAAAACTGCGGTAGGCCGCCGTGGGAATGCCATATTTCTCCATGAGCCGCTTGGCGAACTCCTTGGAACTCTCGATGGCGGTGGCCGCCTTCGTATGGCCGAAGATGGCAAGTCCGGCTTTCCGGAAGGCATCCACGATGCCCGCCGCCAGAGCGGCCTCGGGACCCACGACGGTCAAGTCCACCCCGCTGTCCAGGGCAAACTGCTTCAGGCCCTCCACATCGGTGTCCTTCAGCGGAACGCAATGGGCCTGCTCCCCGATTCCCGCATTCCCGGGGGCACAATAAATCTTTTCCACCTGCGGGCTGCGGCTGAGGGCATCCACAATGGCATGCTCCCGCCCGCCGCCGCCGACGACCAGCACGGTTTTCATGGGCATCAATGTTTAAAATGTCTTACACCCGTAAAGAGCATGGTGATACCCAGCTCGTCGGCCTTGGCGATGGCGTCGGCATCGCGGATACTGCCGCCGGGCTGGACAATCGCCGTCACGCCGTAGCGGGCGGCCAGGGCCACCGTGTCGTCGAAAGGCAGGAAGCCGTCCGATGCAAGCACCAGGCCCTCGGTAAAACCGGCGTCGCGGGCCTGCCTCAGGGCAATCTCGGCCGATCCCACGCGGTTGGTCTGACCGGCGCCGATGCCGATGGTATGGTTGTCGCGGACCACGGCGATGGCATTGGATTTCACGTGCTTGACAATCTTCCAGCCGAAGGCGGCGTCGTGAAGCTGCGCCTCGGTGGGCTTCACCCTGGTCACACACATCTCCGGTGTCACTTTCTCTACCTGGGTGTCCAGCTGCTGGGCCAGCAGGCCGCCGTTCACGGAAATGTACTGCGGAACCACGGCATCCGTGCGGGTCATATCCACCTTCATCACGCGCAGGTTCTTCTTGGCAGCAAGAATCTCCAGGGCTTCAGGGGTATAGTCGGGAGCAATCACGATTTCCAGGAAGATAGGCTTCATGCCGGCGGCCACCTCGGCGGTGAGGGTACGGTTCACGCCCACGATGCCGCCGTAGATGCTCACCTTGTCGGCCTCGTAGGCGGCCTGCCAGGCCTCCTCGACGGTCTTGCCCACGGCCGCGCCGCAGGGATTCATGTGCTTGAGGGCCACGCAGAAGGGCTCCTCGAAGTCCCGCAGCACGTTCAGGGCGGCGTTGGCGTCCTGGATGTTGTTGTAGGAGAGTTCCTTTCCCTGGATCTGGGTGGCGAAGGCCAGCGAGAAGGGGACCGGATCCAGGGCCGCATAAAAGCGGGCGCTCTGGTGCGGGTTCTCGCCGTAGCGGAGGCCCTGGGAGAGGTCGTACTCCAGGAACAGTTTCTCCGGGAGGCCGGCCTGGGCCCGCATGTAAGTGGCAATGCAGGCATCGTACTGGGCCGTATGGGTATAGGCCTTGGCCGACAGCTTCAGGCGGGTTTCGGCCGATGTGTTGCCGCCCGTGCGCAGTTCGGCCAGCACGGCATCATAGTCCGCAGGGTCGCAGACAATGGTGACGTCCTTCCAGTTCTTGGCGGCGCTCCGAAGCATGGAAGGACCGCCGATGTCGATGTTCTCGATGGCTTCCTCCAGGGTGACGCCCTCCCTGGCAATGGTCTGCCGGAAGGGATAGAGGTTCACGCACACCAGCTCGATGGTCTGGATGCCGTTCTCCTTCAGGGTTTCCATGTGGGCGGGAACGTCGCGGCGGGCCAGGATGCCGCCGTGCACCTTGGGGTGCAGGGTTTTCACCCGGCCGTCGCAAATCTCCGGGAATCCGGTGACTTCGCTGATGCCGATGGTCCTGACGCCTTCTTTTTCCAGCAGTTTCTGTGTGCCCCCGGTGGCGATGATTTCCCAGCCCAGGTTCACGAGGCCTTTCACAAACGGGACAAGGCCGCTTTTGTCTGATACACTGACTAAAGCTCGCATAACAGTTTATTGATGGTTTCTACATATAAGGCATGTTCAATGGGCTGGCCCAGCCGATGCACTTCGGCGGGGTCTGTGCCCTCGTACGGGAAGGCGCGCTGGGCGATGATCCGGCCCCCGTCCAAATCGGCGTTCACCCAGTGGATGGTAATGCCATACACTTTCACGCCATAAGCCACCGCATCCTCCACGGCATGGGCGCCCTTGAAGGCGGGCAGCAGCGACGGATGGATGTTGATGATCTTTCCCTCATAGGCCGACAGCAGGGTCTCCCCTACCAGGCGCATATAGCCCGCCAGGCACACCAGGTCCACTTTCTTTTCGTCCAGCAGCGCCACAATCTCCGTCTCGAAAGCCGCCTTGCAAGGATACGCCTTCGGCGAGAATACGAAGGTTTCCACGCCGTAACGGGCGGCCTTTTCGATAACGGCAGCGCCGGGACGGTCGCATACCATCAGCACTACCCGTGCTCCGGGGATTCTTCCTTCAGCGCAGGAGCGGGCGATGGCCTCGAAATTGGTGCCGGTGCCGCTGGCAAAAATGGCTAGATTCTTCACTTCGTTCAGAATGACAAGGGGTTATTCCATGACAAGGGGTTATTCCATGACAAGGGGTTATTCCATGACAAGGGGTTATTCCATGACAAGGGGTTATTCCATGACAATGTTCACGCCGGGGCGGTCTGTCACCTCCCCGATGACGGAGGCCTTCTCTCCGTGGGCTTCCAGGATGGAGATGGCCGAGGGGGCCTCGGCGGGGTCCAGGACCACCACCAGGCCGATGCCCATGTTGAAGATGTTGAACATCTCCCGGTGCGGAACCCCGCCCCACTTTTCCAGCATCCGGAACACCGGGAGGATTTCCCAGCTCCCTTCGCGGATCTCCAGGCCCTGGCCGGGATGCAGCACGCGCGGGATGTTCTCGTCGAAGCCGCCGCCGGTGATGTGGGCGACGCCATGGACGTCACAGCTGCGGATGACCTGGAGCATCGGCCTGACATAGATTTTCGTGGGGGTAAGGAGCACCTCGCCCAGCTGGCGGCCGCCCAACTCGGGAATCTCGTCGGTGTACTGCAGACCGGCATCGGCCACAATCTTGCGCACCAGACTGAAGCCGTTGGAATGGACGCCGGAAGAGGCCACGCCCACCAGAAGGTCCCCCACCTTGACGCGGGAGCCGTCGATGAGCCGGGACTTTTCCACCACGCCGGTGGTAAAGCCGGCGATGTCGTATTCCCCGTCGGCATACATGCCGGGCATTTCGGCCGTTTCCCCGCCCACCAGGGCGCATCCCGCCTGGCGGCAGCCTTCGGCGACGCCCGCCACAATGGCTTCCACCTTTTCCGGGACATTGTGCCCCAGGGCCACGTAGTCCAGGAAAAAGAGCGGCTCGGCCCCCTGTGCCAGCACGTCGTTCACGCACATGGCCACGGCGTCGATGCCGATGGTGTCGTGCCGGTCCAGGGCGAAGGCCAGCTTCAGTTTGGTGCCCACTCCGTCGGTCCCGCTCACCAGCACCGGCTCCCGCAGGCCCAGCGCCGAAAGGTCGAACATGCCCCCGAAGGAGCCGAATTCACCCAGGGAGCCCGAACGGGCGGTAGAGGCTACGTGCCGCCTGATGCGGCGCACCACCTCGTATCCGGCCTCCAGGTTCACCCCGGCATTTGTATAGGTCTTGGCCATATCCTAATCGTTTTCTACGGATTCATCATACAGTAAAGTGGGATACTCCCCGGTGAAGCAGGCCTGGCAAGGATCGGCGCAGCCAAAGCACGAGTCTCGGGTGCTCTCCGGGCTCAGGTAGCCCAGCGAATCGGCCCCGATGGCCTGCCGGGCCTCCTCCAGCGTCCGGTGCGAGCACAGCAGCTCCTCCGGCGTAGAGGTGTCCACGCCATAGTGGCAGGTAAAGCGCATCATGGGACTGGCAATGCGCACGTGCACCTCCAGGGCGCCCGCATCCCGCAGCATCTTCACAATTTTCAGGGACGTGGTGCCGCGGACGATGGAGTCGTCCACCAGCACGACCCGCTTCCCCGCCACGATGCTCCGTACGGGGGAAAGCTTCATCTTGACGCCCAGTTCCCGCACGGACTGTACCGGCTGGATGAAGGTACGGCCCACGTACTTGTGCTTCACCAGGCCCATCTCGTAGGGGATGCCGCTTTCCTGGCTGTAGCCCATGGCGGCGCTCAGGCTGGATTCCGGGACGCCCACCACCAGGTCGGCCTCTACGGGACACTCCCGGTACAGGCGCCGGCCGGCTTCCTCGCGGTAGGCGTGCACGTTGCAGCCGTCTATGTCGCTGTCCGGCCGGGCGAAATAGATATATTCCATGGCGCACATGCGGTGGCGGGAGAACTGGGAATACCGGGTGCTCCGGATGCCGTGCCGGTCCAGCGAGACAATTTCCCCGGGCTCCACATCGCGCAGGAAGCGGGCGCCCATGATCTCGAAGGCGCAGGATTCGCTGCTCACCACATAGCCCCCGCCCAGCTGGCCGATGCAGAGGGGCTTGATGCCGTATTTGTCCCGGCAGGCATAGATGCGGTTTTTGGTCATGATTACAAAGGTGAATCCGCCTTCCAGCATGTTCAGGGCCTTCACAATCATCACAATCCGGTCCACATTGCCGCCTTTCTTGATCAGGTGGGCCAGCAGCTCGCTGTCGGTCCGGGTCTGGAAAATGGATCCGCGCTTTTCCAGGTATTCGGCCACCTGGCGCGCGTTCACCAGGTTCCCTTCCCCGGCCAGGGCGAAATCGCCCGAATGGTGGTGGAAAAAGAGGGGTTCCACGTTGTCCAGCCCGCCTTTGGAGGCATTGGCATACTTTACGCTGCCGATGCCCAGGGTTCCCGGAAGGTGGTCCAGCTCCCCGTTGGTGAAGATCTCACTCAGGAGACCCTGTCCCCTGTAACGGTGGCTGTTTCCCTCCTGGTCGAAGGTGACAATCCCGCCGCCTTCCTGGCCCCGGTGCTGGAGGTTGTGCAGCCCGTAATAAATCAAAGTGGAGGCGTTCTCCGCGCCATAGACAGCCAACACGCCCATATTACTGATTTTCTAGTTGTTTCAAACGGTCCAGGACCATCCGGTAGCTTTCCACCACGCGGCTCAGGTCCAGCCGGAAGCGGTCCTTGTCCAGCCGCTCTCCGGTAGCCTCGTCCCAAAGCCGGCAGGTATCCGGAGAAATTTCGTCGGAAATGATGATGGCGCCCGTGTCGGAAGCCCGGCCGAACTCCAGTTTCATATCTACCAGCTCGATGCCGGCGCGGTGGAAGAGGGATTTCAGCAGCTCGTTCACCCGGCGGGCCATGTTGTACATCCCGTCCAGTTCCTGGTAGGTGGCCAGACTCAGGGCCACGGCGTGGTCGCGGTTGATGAACGGGTCTTCCAGCTCGTCGTTGTTGTAGCGCAGGTCCACGATGGTGTTGGCCGGGCGGAAACCGTCCTCCACCCCCAGGCGGACGGCCAGCGAGCCGGCAATCCGGTTGTGCACCACCACCTGCAGGGGGATAATTTCGATTTTCCGGCACAGCTGCTCTTTCTCTCCCAGGCTGCTTATGAAGTGGGTTTCCACCCCGCTGCGGTTCAGATAGTCCAGCAGGATAGCCGATATCTGGTTGTCCAGGGCACCCTTCCCCCGGAACCGGGCCCGCTTGACGTTGTTGTAGGCAACCGTGACGTCCTTGTAGCGGAAAACCACCTGGTGGGGATGGTCGGTGGCAAAGACCTGTTTTTCGTTGCCTTCGAAAATCAATTCACCCTTAGTCATATATATCTTGCATTTTTCTGAAATAGTTCACTGCATTTTCGAACAGCGGCTGGCAGAGCGTGCCGCCGATGTTCCGGAAGAGGTCCTCCTCGTAACGCTCCGAATGGCCCATCTTGCCCAGGATGTGGCCGTCGGGGCTCAGGATGCCCTCGATGGCATACTGGGAACCGTTGGGATTGTCCACGTAGCGGAAGGCCACCTGCCCGCGGGCGAACAGTTCCCGCGCGAGGGACTCCCCTACCATGAATTTGCCCTCGCCATGGCTGAAGGCCACGGTGTGCCGTTCTCCCAGGGACAGGCCGGCGAGCCAGGGGCTGTTCACGGAAGCCACCTCCGTGGTGGCCATCCGGGAGACGTGGCGGTTGATGTCGTTGCGGAACAGGGTGGGCGAGTCCGGCGTGACGCTGCCGGTCTTCCCGTACGGGAGCAGGCCGCTCTTGACCAGGGCCTGGAAGCCGTTGCAGATGCCCAGGATGAGCCCGCCCCGCTTTTGCAGGGCCTCGATGGCGGCGGCCACCTGGGCACTGCCGATGACATTGGCAATGAACTTGCCGCTGCCGTCGGGCTCGTCGCCGGAAGAGAAGCCTCCGCAGAAGGCCAGGATATGACATTCCCCTATCCGGCGGGCCAGCTCCGCGATGGAGCAGAGCACGTCCTCCCCCGTGAGGTTGCGGAAAACGAAGGGACGCACCTCGGCCCCCGCCTTGCGGAAGGCCTTGGCCGTGTCGTAGTCGCAGTTGGTGCCCGGAAAGACCGGGAGGCATACCACCGGACGCGCCACCGGCGTGCCGGGATAAACCAGGTTGGAGGGGTCGTATGAGATGGGCTCCACCTTCGGCACGGGAGTCTCGGAAACGGGTTTTACGCGCGGAGGATACAGTTTGAAGTAGCGGCCTTCGTAGGCCTTCTCCAATGCTTCCAGGGACAGGGAGACACCGTTGATGCAGAAGCGGGAATCCGTCACCCGGCCCAGCAGCTGCGCACCCTCCAGCGGAGCGGTGGCCTCCAGCACCACGGAGCCGTAGCCCAGGCGGAAGAGATCCTCCTCCGGCAGGGTCACCTCCACGCCCAGGCCGTTGCCCAGGGCCATTTTCACCAGGGCCTCGGCCACGCCGCCGTAGCTCAGGGACCAGGCCGAAACCACCTTCCCGGAAAGCACCTGCTCCCGGAGCCAGGTCCAGTGGGCCTTCAGCTGCTCCGTATCCGGCATATAATTGGGAAGCGGGGTATGGGAGAGCAGGTAAATCCGGTTCCCCGCCTGCTTGAATTCCGGGGAAATGACCTCCCGGGCATCTACCGTGGTAATGCCGAAGGCCACCAGGGTGGGCGGCACGTGGATGTGCTCGAAGGTGCCGCTCATGGAATCCTTGCCCCCGATGGACGGCAGGCCCAGCTCCCGCTGCATTTTGAGCGCTCCCAGCAGGGCTGCGAGCGGCTTGCCCCAGGTATGGGGATCCTCGCTCATCCGCTGGAAGTATTCCTGGTAGGAGAAACGCATGTGGGACCAGTCGGCCCCGCAGCAGGAGAGTTTGGTACAGGCCTCCACCACCGCGTATGCGGCGCCGTGGTAGGGGCTCCAGAGGGCCAGGTCCGGGTTGTAGCCGAACGCCATGGCGCTGGCGGTATGGGTAACCCCGTCCGTGGGAAGTTTCTGCACGGAAACCTGCGTTTCCGTGGCCTGGCGCACTCCCCCATAGGGCATGAGCACCGTGGAGCGGCCCACCGTAGCGTCGAACAGCTCTACCAGCCCCTTCTGGGAGGCCACGTTGGGGGAAGCCATCACGGAGCGCATCTTTTCTTCCAGGGTGTCCCCTTCCGGGGTCCGTTCAAAGGGATTGCGCCGCTCGACCGGGGCGATGGCCGCCCGGGCGTAATGCCGGGCCCCGGCGCTGTCGATGAATTCCCGGGAGAGGTCGCACACCTTCCGGCCGTGGAAGAACATGCGCATCCGGCCGGTAGATGTAACATCGGCCACGTGCGTCACTTCTATGTTGTCCCGGGCGCAGAGCTCCCGGAAGCGCGCCAGGGAGGCGGCCTCCACCACCACGGCCATGCGCTCCTGGGACTCGCTGATGGCCAGTTCCGTGGCGTTGAGGCCGGCGTATTTCACGGGTATGCGGTCCAGGTAGATGTCCAGGCCGGGGGCCAGTTCGCCGATGGCTACGCTCACCCCGCCGGCGCCGAAGTCGTTGGATTTCTTGATGAGGGCGGTCACTTCCGGACGGCGGAACAGGCGCTGCAGCTGCCTTTCTTCGGGGGCGTTGCCCTTCTGGACCTCGCTGCCGCAGGTTTCCAGGGAGGCCTCCGTATGCTGCTTGGAAGATCCGGTGGCCCCGCCGATGCCGTCGCGGCCCGTCCGGCCGCCCAGCAGCAGGATGCCGTCGCCCGCCACAGGAGACTCCCTGCGCACGGCCGAAGCGGGAGCTGCGCCCACCACAGCGCCGATTTCCATCCGCTTGGCGGCATAGCCCGGGGAATAGATTTCCCGCACGTGCGTGGTGGCCAGGCCAATCTGGTTGCCGTAGCTGGAATAGCCCTGGGCCGCCTTGCGGGAGATCATCCGCTGGGGAAGCTTGCCGGGAATGGTCCCGGACACCGGGGCGGTGATGTCGCCGGCGCCGGTTACGCGCAGGGCCTGGTAAACATAGGAGCGGCCCGACAGCGGGTCCCGGATGGCCCCGCCCAGACAGGTGGCGGCCCCGCCGAAGGGTTCTATCTCCGTGGGATGGTTGTGTGTCTCGTTCTTGAACTGCAGCAGCCATTTCTGCATCTGCCCGTCCACCTCCACGTTCACCCAGATGCTGCAGGCGTTGTTCTCCTCGCTCTGCTCCAGGTCTTCCAGGCGGCCTTTCAGGCGGAGCCAGCGGGCCCCCAGGGTGGCCAGTTCCATGAGGCAGAAGGGTTTGTCCTCCCGGCCCAGTTCCCTGCGCATGCGCCGGGAAAGCTCCAGGGAAGCGTCCAGCTCCTCCTTCAGGAAGGACTCCTCCACCGTAATCTCCTCTATCCGGGAGGTGAAGGTGGTGTGGCGGCAATGGTCGCTCCAGTAGGTGTCCAGGATGCGCAGTTCCGTCTCCGAGGGATCCCGCCCCTCCCGGCGGAAATACCGGACCACCTCCCGGAGGTCGTCGGCGTTCATGGCCAGGCCGTGCTCCCGGCAGAAGGCGGGGAAAGCGGACTCCGGCAGGGCCGTAAAGCCGGAAAGGTCTTCCAGCGGCTTCACGTCGGCCTTCTCTCCCAGCGACAGCACGCCCATGTCCTTGGGACGGCACTCTACCGGGTTGATGTAATAGCGGGCAATGCGGGAAAGGGTTTCCCCGTCCAGGCCGTCCTGGAAGACAAGCAGGCGGGCGCTCCTGATTTCCACCTGTGCCGACGGGTCTATCAGGTGGACGCAGTCCACGGCCGAGCTGGCCCGCTGGTCGAACTGGCCCGGGATGTATTCCACCGCCAGGCAGGGATGGCCCGCGAGGTCCAGGGAGTCGGTCACCGTATCCGTGACCCGTTCCCCGAACACCGTGTAGCGGGTCTTTTCCACCAGCTGCTCAGAAAAGCCAAACAAATCATAAACATTGATGAGCCGGAGGGATTTCAGCGACAGCGACAGGTTTTCGTTGAATTCGGCCAGCAGGCTGGCCGCCTCTACCCGGAAGCGGTCTTTCTTCTCTACGAACAATCGGCAATTCATGGGTTACTGGGTTTTTGCTGTCATTAAAAAAGTGCCCACCGGTGCATGCGCGCCGGTGGGCATCCTGTCACAGGACCGTAGAAAGGACCTTGTCACTCTGCTCTTGGCGGAACTGCTTCAGCTTGCGGGCCAGTTCCCCATCCTGCAGGGCCAGGACGGACACCGCATAGAGCGCGGCGTTCTTGGCCCCGTCTATGGCCATGGTGGCCACGGGGATGCCGGACGGCATCTGGACGATGGAGAGCAGCGAATCCAACCCGTTCAGGGCCTTGGATTTGACCGGGATGCCGATGACCGGCAAGGTGGTGTAGGCGGCAATGACACCCGGCAGATGGGCGGCCCCTCCGGCGCCGGCGATGAATACCTGGCAGCCCCGCTCCGGCGCCTCGGCCACGTAGGAGGCCAGCGGACCGGGATTGCGGTGGGCGCTAAGTACTTTCTTCTCATAGGGAATACCGAATGCTTCCAGGGTGGCGCAGCAGGGAGACATGACGTCCCAGTCACTGGCGCTGCCCATAATAACGGCTACCTTTATCATGTAAAAATGCGTTTGAAAAGTTACACCTACCAACTACGGGATGCAAAGTTAAAACGAATCTGCGAGAGGTGCAAATCCATTTTCACTTTTTTTGGACAAGTTTTTCAACAGGGCCTTGTTCATAATTTTTGTGCAGGAAAATTTGGTTTGTTCCCCCGAAAAACAGTATCTTTGCACACAAATGTGTCCAAAATGAAAAAAAATGCCATATCCCCCTGCTCCGGCTTCGGAATCCCCGGCATCCTTGTTTGGTCACCCCAATAGTTTTTGTTTTTCAGGCAGCCATTTATGGTTGTCTTTTTTTTGGTTATTTTATGGTAGTTGACTTGCCCGCCTTCTGCGACATCCATGTCCATTTCCGCGAGCCCGGCCAAACCTGGAAGGAAACCATCCGCACCGGGTCCATGGCCGCCGCCAGGGGCGGTTACACGCTGGTGTGCGCCATGCCCAACCTGGACCCGGTCCCGGACTGCCCGGAAAACCTGGCCGTGGAGCAGGCCGCCATCGACCGGGATGCCGTCATCGGCGTCCTCCCCTACGCCTCCATCACCCAGGGCCGGCAAGGGCGCCGGCTGGTGGACTTCCATGCCCTCAAGGGCCGCTGCGTGGCTTTTTCCGACGACGGCTCCGGCGTACAGGAAACGGGGATGATGCGCGCGGCCATGGAAGCCGCCGCCCGGGAAGGGGTGATCCTGGCCGCCCATTGCGAAGACAACAGCCTCCTGCGGGGCGGATACATCCACGACGGAAGCTACTGCGCCCGGCACGGCCACAAGGGCATCTGCTCTGAAAGCGAGTGGGGCCCCATCCGGCGGGACCTGGAGCTGTGCGCCCAAACCGGCTGCCGCTACCACGTATGCCACATTTCCACCCGGGAGAGCGTGGAGCTCATCCGGAAGGCCAAGGCCGACGGGGTCCCCGTCACCTGCGAAACCGCCCCGCACTACCTCACCCTCTGCGAAGACGACCTCCAGGAGGACGGCCGCTTCAAGATGAATCCGCCCCTCAGGAGCGCCGACGACCGGGAGGCCCTCGTCGAGGGCCTGCTGGACGGGACCATCGACGCCATCGCCACGGACCACGCCCCCCATTCGGCCGAGGAAAAATCCCGCGGCCTGGAGGGCAGCGCCATGGGCATCGTAGGCCTGGAAACGGCCTTCCCGGTGCTTTACACGGTGCTGGTAAGAAGCGGACGGGTTCCCCTGGAACGGCTGGTGGAAGCCCTCGCCCACGCGCCCCGGCGCATTTTCGGCCTCCCGGAAGTGCCGGAGGGAGACCGGGTGCTCATAGACCTGGACCATCCGTTCACCCTGGACAGCAACAGCTTCGCCTCCATGGGCCGTTCCACGCCCTTTGACGGCTGGCAGGTGTACGGCCGGGTGCTCAAGACCACGAGAAACCACAAAACAGTATATCAGTATTATGATTAGGCCAGAAAAGAAATTGGTGCTGGAAAACGGCCTGGAGTTCTGCGGGATTGGATTCGGGGCCGACGCCACCCGCGTGTGCGAGGTTGTGTTCAACACCTCGGTGGTGGGCTACCAGGAAATCATCTCGGACCCCTCATACGCCGACCAGATTGTGGTCATGACCTACCCCCTCATCGGCAATTACGGCATTACGGACGAGGACTTCGAGTCCCGGAGTTCCTGCCTGGGCGGACTGGTGGTGCGGGAATGTTGCGACACCCCCAGCAACTTCCGCTTTACCAAAACCCTGGAAGAGGAGCTGGAAGAGCACGGCATCCCCTGCCTAAGCGGTGTAGACACCCGCATGCTCACCAAGGTCATCCGGGAGGCCGGCCGGCCCATGGGCGCCATCGTAGGGGCCGACATGCCCCGGGAAGAGGCCCTGGCCCTGATTGCCGCCACCCCGCGTCCCGCGGACCAGCTCCGACGCGTAAGCTGCCGCAAGCGCTGGGTCACCCGGACGCCCCACCACCGCTTCCATGTGGTGGCCGTGGACTGCGGCATCAAGAACAGCATCCTGCGCTGCCTGAAGGAGCGGGAATGCAACGTCACCATCGTCCCCTACAACACCGCCCCGGAAGCCATCCTGGCCTTCAACCCGGACGGCGTCCTGTTTTCCAACGGGCCGGTTTCCGGCCTGGAAGCGCCCCTGCTGCGGGAACTCTTCGCCGCCCTCAAGGGGAAGCTCCCCATCCTGGGCATCGGCCTGGGCATGGAAGTGATGGGCCTGGAGTACGGCGCCCGCCTCGCGCCCATGGGCTGCGGCATGCACGGAGACCATCCGGTGCGGGAGTGCGCCAGCGGCCGCATCAGCGTGGCCGTCCTGAACCAGACCTACCGTTTTGACACCGTGGAGGGAACGGCCCTCACCCCCACCCATCTGCTGGTGCCCGAGGGCTACGTGATGGGATTCGAGAACAAGGCCGACAAGGTGTTCGGCGTCCAGTTCCACCTGGAGGGCGCCCCCGGCCCGCAGGACAACGTTTCCCTCTTTGACACATTCATAAAAATGATGGAGGAACAGCAAAATGCCTAGAAGGACGGACATCCGGAAAGTCATGGTCATCGGCTCAGGCCCCATTGTGATCGGCCAGGCCGCCGAATTCGACTACGCAGGCACACAGGCCTGCCTGGCACTCAAGGAAGAGGGCTACCAGGTAATCCTGGTGAACTCCAATCCGGCCACCATCATGACAGACCCCAACATCGCCGACAAGGTGTACATGGAGCCGCTCACGCTGGAATACGTGGCCAAGATCATCCGCTACGAGCGCCCGGACGCCCTGGTGCCGGGCCTGGGCGGGCAGACCGGCCTGAACCTGGCGGTGCAGCTGGCCAAGAAAGGCGTCCTGGAAGAGTGCGGCGTGGAAATCCTGGGCACCTCCTTCCAGAACATAGAAAAGGCCGAGGACCGGGAACTGTTCAAGGAGCTGTGCCTGAGCATCGGCGAGCCGGTGATTCCGTCGGAAATCTGCTACAGCGTGGAGGAAGGGCTCGCGGCGGCCGAAAAGATAGGCTATCCGGTGATCCTCCGGCCGGCGTTCACCTTGGGCGGCACGGGCGGCGGCTTCGCCTACAACCCGCAGGAGATGGAAGACCTCATGCGCAACGCCCTGTACCTGTCGCCCGTGCACGAGGTGCTGGTGGAAAAGAGCATCAAGGGCTACAAGGAAATTGAATTCGAAGTGATGCGGGACCATGGCGACACCGCCATCGCCATCTGCTCCATGGAGAACATCGACCCCGTGGGCATCCATACGGGCGACTCCATGGTGGTGGCCCCGGCCCTCACCCTCACCGACAAGGAATACCAGATGCTGCGGGACAGCGCCCTGCGCCTGATCCGGGCCCTGGACATCGCCGGCGGCTGCAACATCCAGTTCGCCCTGGACCCGCTGTCGTTCAAATACTACATCATCGAGGTGAACCCGCGCGTGTCGCGCTCGTCGGCCCTGGCCTCCAAGGCCAGCGGCTTCCCCATCGCCCGCGTCACGGCCAAGATTGCCGTGGGGCTCACCCTGGACGAGATTACCGTGGCCGGCGCCCCCGCCTGCACGGAACCGGCCATCGACTACGTGGTGGCCAAGGTGGCCCGCTTCCCCTTCGACAAGTTCAGCGAGGCTTCCAACGAGCTGGGCACCCAGATGAAGGCGACGGGCGAGGTCATGTCCATCGGCCGCACCCTGGAGGAGAGTCTCCTGAAGGCCATGCGCTCGCTGGAGAGCGGCTGCTGTCACATCCACAAGAAGAAATTCGACAGCTGGGACCAGGAGCGGCTGCTGGACTACATCGCCACGCCCACCGACGACCGCATCCACGCCATCGCCCAGCTGCTGCGCCTGCGGATAGACCTTTCCCGCATCTACGACCGCACCAAGATAGACATGCTGTTCCTGGAGAAGATCTACAACATCGTCCGCATGGAGCGGAAGGTGAAGGCGGCCCCCGGAGACGTGCAGGTGCTGCGCGAAGCCAAGCGGATGGGCTTCGGCGACCGCTTCATCGGGCAGCTTTGGGGCTGGAAGGAGGCCGATGTCATCCGCCTCCGCTTCCGGGAAGGCATCGTCCCGGTCTACAAGATGATCGATTCCTGCTGCGCCGAGCACCAGACCTACGTCCCCTACTTCTATTCCACCTACGAGCAGGAGAACGAGTCCATCCCCAGCGGGCGGAAAAAGATCCTGGTGCTGGGCTCCGGCCCCATCCGCATCGGCCAGGGCGTAGAGTTCGACTATTCCACCGTCCACGCCATCTGGGCCATCCGGGAAGCCGGCTACGAGGCCATCATCATCAACAACAACCCGGAGACCGTCTCTACGGACTACACCATCTCCGACAAGCTGTACTTCGAGCCGCTCACCACGGAGGACGTGATGAACGTCATTCACCTGGAGCGGCCGGACGGGGTCATCGTCACCCTGGGCGGGCAGACGGCCATCAACCTGGCCGGTCCCCTGGAGGAATTCCAGGTCCCGCTCATCGGCACCGGCCTGGAGGCCATCGACAAGGCCGAAGACCGCAAGCTCTTCGAGGCTATCCTGCGCCGCACCGGCATCCGCCAGCCCAAGGCCCACGCCGTCACCACGGTGGAAGAGGGCGTGAAGGCGGCCGAAGACATCGGCTATCCCGTGCTGGTGCGCCCCAGCTTCGTGCTGGGCGGCCGCGCCATGATGATTGTGGGCAACGAGGCCACCCTGCGCCACTACCTGCAGAACGCCGTGGAAATCAACGAGAACTCCCCGGTGCTGGTGGACAAGTACATCATGGGCAAGGAGACCGAGGTGGACGCCATCTGCGACGGGGAGGACGTCTTCATCCCCGCCATCATGGAACACGTGGAGCGCACCGGCATCCATTCCGGCGACAGCATCAGCGTGTATCCCAGCTTCAGCCTCAGCCCCCGGGTGAAACAGGAAATCATCGACGACACCGTGAAACTAGGCCGGGAAATCGGCATCGTGGGCCTGTTCAACATCCAGTTCATCGTAGATGCCGACGAGAATGTGTACGTGATTGAGGTGAACCCCCGGAGCTCCCGCACCGTGCCGTTCATCTCCAAGAGCACCGGCATCCCCATGGCCAAGATGGCCACGCGCGTGATGCTGGGCCACCCGCTGAAGGAGCAGGGCGTCACCCAGGTGTATTTCCCGGAACGGAAGCGCCACTTCGTGAAGACGCCGGCCTTCTCCTTCGGGAAAATCAAGGGCATCGACATCTACCTTTCCCCGGAAATGAAGTCCACCGGCGAGGCCATCGGCTATGACGAGTCCCTGAACCGGGCCCTGTACAAGTCCCTCCAGGCCTCCGGCATGGACATCAAAAGCTACGGGACGGTCTTTGCCACCATAGCCGACAAGGACAAGGAGGAGGCGCTGCCGCTGATCCGCCGCTTCTACAACCTGGGCTTCAACATCGAGGCCACCAAGGGCACCGCCGCCTTCCTGAAGGAGCACGGCATCCGCACCAAGATGCTGCGCAAGCTGAACGAGGGCAGCGACGAGATTTACCAGGCGCTCCGGAAAGGCCATGTGAAGTACGTCATCAACACCATCGACCTGAACCAGAAGAGCAGCCACCTGGACGGCTACGAAATCCGCCGCACCGCCGTAGAAAACAACGTGACCATCTTCACCGCCCTGGAAACCGTGCGGGTGCTGCTGGACGTGCTGGAAGAGATTTCCATGGGCATTTCCACCATCGACCAAGAGTACAAATCCTGACGGGAACCCATGAAGAAAGCCTGTTACCATATCCTGGAGAACGAGCCCCTTGCGGAAAAGACCTACCGGCTGGTGCTGGCCGGGGACGCCCCCGTGGAAGGAGAGTTCGTGCAGGTGGGCATCCCGGGGTATTTCCTCAGGAGGCCCCTTTCCCTGTGCGACCAGCAGGACGGGCGCCTGACCCTGGTTTACAAGGTGGTGGGCGCGGGAACCCGGGCGCTGTCCGGGATGGCCCCCGGGGCCGCCCTGGAGCTGCTCACCGGGCTGGGCCGG
>FLNY01003161.1_pt1 | contig 19564 bp, 16 predicted proteins | sample 1140381 | NCBI WGS metagenome assembly FLNY01 (sample SAMEA3878172, study PRJEB12797) | bioreactor metagenome | biome: Moose rumen | place: Sweden | collected 2011-10
TCTTTCTAAGAGACGGATATTTGGGTACAAAGGTACATATTTTCTTGTAAAAAACACCTTATTATAAAAGAAAAGTTACTTTTTGGGGTACGTTTTTTCATTTTGTTTAGCAAAAACAGGTTAAAAGGGTTTCATAAACTGCAATATAGGCTGATTGTTTGTTCTTCTACGTCTCTTAGAAAGAGACGAATGGATATTGCTCGACAAAGACCCAAGGGCCGATAGGCAAAAACATAATAGACTCCCACGTAGTGTAACAAAAGGTTTGGTCACCTGTCGAGACGCTGCGCAGGGAGTTCTTTCTTTAATAGATAAATATTACAAAAATGAAGCGGAACATCCCTTACATTGTATTGGCTGCCATTATCATAGGCATAATTGTAGCCGTCAAACCATGGAAAAATGGCAGAACTTCCCTTGAGGAGGGTGCTGACACTACAGCAGTTCAATCAGGATATTATTTACCTGCCGAAGAAAACGCAAGCAATCAGAATGTGCAAGTTAAAACATGTATCTACATGGAGAATTCTGGCAGTATGGATGGCTACGTTAATCTTAACTCGGAATTTAAAGATGCATTGGGCAAAATCATAGTAAAAAGCAATAACTACTCCATTACAACTGACTTGTTTTTTGTAAACGATGCAATCTACGATGTACAGCAGACTGCTCTTAAGGGAGATGTGAACAACTTCGTCTCTCAACTTAATGCTTCAAATATGAAAGTAGGCGCAACTGGCTCATCGAATATTAACAAAATCTTTAAGATGGTGCTTGACAAAACAGTTAACGACACAGTATCTATCCTATTTTCAGATTTTGTTTATTCAATTAAAGGAACAGATGTATCAAGCCAAGTTTCTAATGCGAAGAACGCAACTATGGGTGCTTTCATGGATGCTATAAAAAGAAATCCCAATTTTGCAACTATCATACTTCAATGCTCATCGCAGTTCCAAGGTAAATACTATGACAGGAATGATCACCCAATACCATTTGTCGGTACCCGCCCATATTATATCTTCATTATGGGGCCGTATGACAAATTAAAGTATCTGGACGAAAAGCTTGCGCTTAACAATTCAAACACAGGAATTCCTGGCTTAATCAATAAATACCTTTTGTCCTCTAAATCTTGGACATTAGATGAAAATACGGCACAAGCACTAACCACCAGCTACACTAACAGTTTGTTGATTAAACCTGAGCGAAATGGGTTCGACATTGACTTCTTCAAATTCGACAATTCCAATAGTAATTGGGACTTTGCTTATGCACTTGGCTTATCTAATTTGTTCGTGGATGGCTCATACCTTACCGACATCAATAATTATGAAGTAGAGCCTAGAGATGTCTCTGTTATCAAAGCAGAATATACCAAAGACCCTGCTGCTCTTAGCGAAGTGACGCAATTCAGTTCACCTTTGGTTCTTCAATTTAGTACGGAAAGAACTGTGAAGACTCCGAATTTTAAGGTACGCTTAATAAACAAAATTCCTGCTTGGGTTTCCGCAGCAGACATTGCGGATGACCAAGGTGCCGTACCTTCTCCTACACAAACATTTGCCATTGGCAGTCTAATAGCCGGAGTATATGAAGCATACCAATCACAGACATCAGGAAAGCCAATTTTTGAATTTGAAGTAAAAATCAATAAATACAAATAATTATGAAAGATCTTATTGCTAACATTTTCGAGCTTTGGGGGCAATGTTACTTTGGAGATTTCTCTAAGTACATGTACAAAGCCGATTTGTATGGAGAGGTTGCCTTATGGGTTGTGCTTGTTCCTCTTATCGTTTTCTTCATTTATTACAAGCCATTAGACCACATTAGGCTTGCAAAAACTTCTATTTGGACTGTAATCCTTATCGTGGTATCTCTAATTACAGCCCTTGTTGCATATAACATAGCAGACACAGGAATTGGTGATTATCTCGTTCAACACAAGATAAAGAAAAACAATATCATACCAGTTGACTACTTCTGGTTCTCATTTATTGTTTTCTGCTATACAGCATTAATTTCTTTTGCCCTTTCTCTCCTTTTCAAACTTGGTGCTTCGAAAGGTCGTCGCATCCCATTCTAATCCCATAAAATATGAGCAAAATATATGTATTTGGCATCGGCGGAACTGGCGCGAGAGTAATCCGTTCCCTCACTATGCTCTTGGCTTCTGGAGTTAAACTCGGAGAGAGCATAGACACTGTTATCCCTGTGATAATAGACCCTGACCGAAGTAATGGTGACTTGACGAGAACGATAACATTGCTGAAAACCTATAAGTCACTTCATGAACAGCTACAATTTGGTAAGAATTCAAAATCCGAGTTCTTCAAAACTAATATAGACGACTTGAATACCAGTTTCAGAATGCAGGTAGCAGATGTTGCTGATAAAGATTTTCAGTCGTATATCAAATATCTTAATCTTGACACAAGAAACAAGGCTCTTGTGAGCCTTCTCTTCTCAAAGAAAAATCTTGAAGCTCACATGGATGTCGGCTTCAAGGGTAACCCAAATATGGGAAGTGTTGTGCTCAACAACTTCTCTACAGAAGCTGATAATGACTTAGGTTCCATCCTTGAATCTTTCCAAACTGGAGATAAGATATTTATCATAAGCTCTATCTTCGGAGGAACAGGAGCTGCAGGATTTCCTTTGTTATTGAAAACCTTGCGACAGGCACAAAGTTCTCAATTGCCCAGTGCAGCCCTGGTGGCTAATGCACCTATAGGAGCAATCACTGTACTTCCTTACTTCGGCGTTCAGCATGATGAAGACAGTGAAATCAATATGGATTCGTTCATGTCTAAAGCTAAAGCTGCTCTCTCATACTATAGAGACAACCTTAACACGGATGTTCTTTATTACATCAGTGACAAGCTGTCTAGAAACTACGACAACCACGAAGGTGATAGCGCACAGCGTAACAATGCTCATTTCGTTGAAATGGTGGCAGCATTGTCAATTGCTGACTTCTGCAAGAACAATGTTCAACACGATGGCTCGAAATCATTCAAGGAATTCGGATTTAATGAAGATAAGTCTGTTGTTTCTATCAAAACCTTGGCAGACTCCACCCGTGCGCTTATCGAAAAGCCTTTAATCTCCATGTTCATCTTTGAGAAATTCTACAAGGAACATCTTAAAAAAACATGGGATAACGCCTGGGCAAAGGATTTCTCTTATGCTGATGACGACAACGAAGGGAACATGGATTCTACTGTCATGTCTCACGACTTCTTTGTTAAACTGACAAAGTTCCTAAAAGACTTCGATAACGAGTGGCTAAGAGAAATGGCTAACAATAGCCGTGCATTTAAACCATTCAACTTAGAGACCAGCGGAGAAAACATCTTCAATTCCATTGATGGATATGAACCGAAAAAAACGGGGTTCTGGGGTAAACTGACGAGTAAGAACCTAGAAGGATATGAAGCGATTGATAACGCAATAGCAGACATTTCTAATGACCTTCATAAAAAATTACCGATGTATGACTATTTTATGGATGTACATTGGCAAGCAATCAATAAAGTCCTCAAATCTAAATTCGGTATATAATTATGGCATACGTTCTTAGACCACATAAAGGGAACGACAACCTTGACGGTTGGGATGATTCCGTGAAATATGACAAAACAGCAATAAAGAGTATTGAAGACCCTAACGGAGGTGCCGCTAGTATCCCCATAACTTCTATTCCTTCTCCATTTGCATCGATGGAGCTAGTTAGAAATGCGTTTGAATATTGTGCAGATAAAAACAACAGTGTTGACGGAACTTCCGTCTATCACAAGCTTGTTTCTTTCGCCCTTGACATACTCGAAATTTTCTATAACTATGATAAGTACGCAAAAGATCTTGATATCATCCCATGGTACAAGAATGATTTAGATTTGTTGCGTAATAGTGCAGACGATGATATAAAGCGTTTGGGTGACACTCTTGCATTGTACATGGATGAGGACACTGATACGTTCCATTTTGACAAGATGGATGCTATCTACATGCTGAATTATAAGCACGGTGCTGAGCCAATCAATATTATTGGAGGTACGTCACCAACTTCACTGACCATTGCATCAACCAACAATCTTGATTTCGTCAAAATTTTCTTAGGCAACGACCACCGTGCATTAAATAGCGATGAAGATACATTCTGTAGCCTTAGACATCGAGACCCTGACTTTATCAAATGTGTTTGGACTATGTCCCTACAGCCCAACTTCGCAGACATTTATCCTGAGGTCAACAAGTATATTCAGAAATGTTTCGAAAAACTGGATAATACCAATCTGAAGAGTGAACTTCGAGATATTTCTGCTTCTGCGTACAACAATTACACTTCACTTACCTTTGATGCGCAGACCACAATTTATCTCGCTGGAGGCATCGCTATGAAAGTACGCCAAGGGGCTGATCTGTCCAAGAGCGATTTCCGTATCCAACTTAGTTCTGGAAAATCTTTAGCTGATGACACGCCCCTTGTTCTTCCGTATAGTACCTATACGGAGCCGAACATGAAGTACGTTAGCGGAAATTGGAATAGCGATAATAAAGCTCCTTTTATCGTTAAAGATTCGCACGGAAATATAGTGCCACTTAACCAAAGGTTTTTGCCTTTTGATGGAACACAATATCCTTATCTTACGGTAGATGATATTTTCCAACCATCCATTATTGAAACTGTATATCCTATCTCTGGAAACTCTTTCTTTACCGCTAATTTCAAAAATACGGACAAAGGCTACCTTTTGCCTCTTAAGCAGACTTTGTTTGAATATATGAGCCTTGAAGACCTCAAAGGGGTCACTAATGAGCCTTCACCTCGCCCTATCTTTGAAATTTCAAGCAAAAACGATAATGTGGTGAAAGCCTCTCTTCGTATTCCGATTCAAAAGGGGAAGTACATCACTTTTGAGCGAAATTACTTTAGAGGTCAGGAACCTAATCCCGAGCAGAATAAAGGTTGCATCGTTGAATGCAAGTTCAACCTTTACTTGTTCCCGTCATATCATATCGGAATAGATAGTCCACAGCGAATCTATGTTGTTGACCAAGATAAAGGTGCCTTGACGCAAAACTATCGATATGAAATTTCTGCCTTCAAAGAGGAGAATCAGACTAAGCTTCAATCACATTTTGTTTCTCGTGCAGATAAGTCAAAGGGCGGATATACTTCATTCTACAATGCATTGAATAAGGAATTTGACTATCTGAAGATTTCGAATGGCAGATATGAGAATGTTATCGTCCCTCTTTACGAAGACAAGTCAGGTGGAACCAGGGCATTTGAATTTGCTGTAGACTTTGGTACAACCAACACACACATAGAATTCTCAGAGAATGGAAACAATCCTAAGCCATTGGAAATTAGCGCAAGCACCCCCTTCATTCTTAAATTGAGTAATTATAGCTTTGACTCTGAGGAAGACAAAGATAAACTTTACGACAAGGCTGCGGAATTCTTGCTGCAGACTGTTCCGCAAGAGTTCATTCCTGAAGCAATCGGGAAAACTGAGGATTTCTCATTCCCGATGCGTACCAACCTCAGTAAGCTCAGATCTGCCAAAACAGGACAACGTGAGCTAATTTCACTTGCTGATTTTACAATCGCATTTGGGTATGAGAAGACTGTTATACACACGCATAATGAAGTCCTAACCGACTTGAAATGGAACAGGAACAACAACGATGCTGTTAAGGCTTATATTGAAGAGCTGCTTTTATTGATTAGGAGCACAGTCCTCGTTGGCGGTGGCGACCTTGCAAAAACCACAATTAAGTGGTTCTATCCTGTTAGCATGTCACCTTACCTGAAGTCAAGGCTTGAAACGGCATGGAATACCATGTGCAAAGACCTTATTTCTCCCAGTTGCTCCATTATGCCGATTTCTGAGTCTATTGCCCCATACTACTACTATAAGGACGAACAAGGAGTTAACTCCAGTACTTGCTCTGTTGTTTCTGTTGATGTGGGTGGAGGTACTTCCGACTTCGTAGCATATCTGAACAATATGCCAAAGTTCATCTCTTCTGTGCGTTTCGCAGGAAACAATCTATTCGGAGATTTCTATGGTATGAGTTCTTCTTTGAACGGCTTTTATAAGCAATATAAAGATCTTTTCAAGAAGAAAATCAATGAGTCATCTCAGAAGAGTGAGTTGGGACATATCCTTGATGATATTCTAGCCAACAACAATTCTGCAGATTTGGTTTCCTTCCTTTTTTCTTTGGAGAATAATGCTGCATTAAAAAAGAAAGGCGAAAAGATTTCTCTTTCTTCAGAGTTGCAAGAGAACTATCAGATGAAAGTTGTTTTCCTTTTGTTCTACACTGCTATTATATACTATATAGCACAACTGCTGAACAAGAAAGGTATTCCTTCTCCTCGATATATCACATGCAGTGGTACTGCATCGAAGATATTTAATATCATAGGAGGAACTGATAATATACAAAAGTTTACAAATCTGATATTCAATGAAGTTCAGAAGTCTGAAACGAAACTCATTCTAAAGCAAGTACCCAATCCAAAGGAAATTACCTGCAAGGGCGGTCTTAAAATGTCCCAAGAAGACATTGAAACCACTCCTTCAAAGGCGTACTTCTTCGGAACATCCATCTTGGATGGCAAAGAAAGCATCCTGGCTGAAGAACTAGAAAACTTGCCTGCAGACATTGTCCGTGAAGTCATTGAGAACTATAAACAGTTCATCAAATTCTTCTTCAAACTCAATGAAAAAATGTCTTTTGCTCAATATTTCGGTATTGAGGATAACGGAGCTTTCGCAAGATACGAGGAAGTTCTTACTGAAGATGCTGAACAGGATTTCGCAACAGTACTTGTTGAACGCTTGAAAGATTTCCAACAGAAGGATTCTTTTGAAGACTCTCTCTTCTTCTACCCATTGTCAGGTGGAATATTTAGATTAGCTGCATTCATCTCATAACCCACTTCATCATTATGAAATATACAAAAAATATAATACCAGTCGCATTCCTTGCTATTAGCATCACGTCTTTCACAAGTTGTGATAAAATCAGCGGCATATTCGATAGGTCAACACCAACCGAATATACTACAGAAGCTGAATCTGCCAACACTGAAAGCAAAGAAGGTGTAACAGAATCTCTATCAAAAGCCAAAGAGGATTCTCTCGCACAAGTTAGAAAAGACTCTTTGGCACGTGTCGAAGCAGCACAGCAAGCCAAGGAGATAGTAGACAAATTGTCCTCTCAGTCTGATTCGATAAATGGTCTTAACTCAAAATTCGCTGATTTAGAGGAGAAATCAGAAAACTTAATGGATAAGTCTTCTGCCTATACCTTTATGATGGTGGAATTCATCTTGTTTTTGCTAATTCTTTGGTATCTTTATGTCAAATTGAGCAACCGAATAAAGAAATTGAAGAGCAGACTTCACAATATAGAGAAATCTGATGGTGGAATTTCTGAGATTCAGGTAAACAGAAAGATTCAAACATCAATTAATGATTTGGCAAAACAAATTAATAATAAAAACAAGTCACAAGATGACCGTATGGACGACATCGTAAAGAGACTCATAAAGCTTGAAAGTCCAAACGATGCTTATTCCCAGTATGCGCAGACATCTTTCCAACAGCCACAGCCTGAAGCTCCAAAGAAGGAAGAGTCTAAAAAATCTGATACATTCTACATGCCAAGAACAAGAATGGATCTACAGTTCGATGACAGCAAAAAGAAGTATGTAAAAGATGAAACTACGTATTTCAAGTTCGTGGTCAAGGAAGGAAACAAAGCAGAATTTACGTTTGACCCGCAAGAGAACAACATAGTTGGTGCTTACGATGATAGAGAAAACTCGCTCGTTACCGTTTGTGACGTAGAATCAAAGAGTCCGACACCTTCAAGATACAATAATATCACGCCTGGTGAAGCTGAATTAAGAAACGGCGCCTGGCATGTAACTAGAAAATTGAAATTGGAATATGTTTAGTACGTTAGAAACTATCGCAATAATAGTCATTATTATTGTTCAGCTGATTATCGCAGCTCATGCATATAGGCAAATATACCAAATGAAGTCTTTCCTTCCAGAAGGAAGGACCTCTTTGGCCTTAAAAGAATATGATATCCCCGCTGATAAAATCCTCGAACTGGAACCATCTCAGGTTGTAGATAAAATTACTTACGCCCCTTCTAAAGTTAAAGAGGGAGAAATAACTAAAGAAATACCTGAAGACGAACAACCACGTGACGAGAAAGGTCGGTTCACTAAAAAAAGAACGGGCTATTCTCCTATCATCGGTGATGTTGATCTTGATGACGAAAGTCTCCTACCTTATTAATTTAAGCAGAATATGGAAAATAAAATAAAAGTTCATCTTATATCATTAGATAAAAACGTTAGCAATCCGCTTATTATTAAGGTAGTTGATACTATCAACTCTTATCTTCTTCGAAACAAAGGAGCCGTTAGCGACTTCAACCTAATAAAGGATATTGTTGAACGAAACTGCGATGCAGTTGATGAAGAGATAAACCAACAGCTCCCTGTTCCTATCTATCTCGGATTGATGGGAACAGTACTGGGTATTATCTTAGGTCTCTGGTCAATCAATTTTGACCCACAAAATTTTATGGCCTCCGTCACAGACTTGGTAGAGTCTGTAAAATGGGCTATGGGCTGTAGCTTTATGGGACTTTTGCTGACCACCATACTTTCTGCATGGTTCTATAGAGGTGCCAAAGCTAAACTGGAAGAGCAGAAAAACGAGCTTTATACGTTCATTCAGATTGTACTGCTTCCGCAACTCTCACAGGATGCGAACTCAACCATCCTTACGATGCAGTCTCATCTGGAGAAGTTCAACGAGGGCTTCTCTGAGAATGTGAATAGTTTCGACGGCATCATGAACCGCATCCTGGAAGTGTTCGATAGTCAGGTTGAACTTAATGAGCAGCTGAAGGACATGGACATTTCTCAGGTGGCCAGTTTGAACAAGAATACCCTTGTGGAACTTCGGAGAAGCATGACTGAGTTTGAGAAATTCAACCAATATCTCAACCTCATGAATAGCTTTGTTCAGAAGACTGCCCAGGTTACAGACTCCGTTAACGACCAGCTGAGGAGAACCGATGACATTAAGAATGTTGTCGCTTCTATGGAAGAAAACATCGAAAATAACCGCTTGGTTATGGTAAAATTGCAAGACTTCTTGCAGAAGGTCGAAGCACACAATGCCATAGTTACTGCTACAGCAAATCTCGATGACACGCTTACCGATGCTATCAGTCAACTGAAAGTTCATGTGCAAGAGGAAATCAATGCTATCCAATCACATACGGCACAAGCTTCTCAAGATCTTGATGCGCTTATGCAGAACGAACGCGGTCAGTTGGATAAACTGAAGAACCTGGAGAACCTAGGGCAACTTAAACAGGTAGTTCAGTCCATAAACGAAATGAAAGCAAGCTTTGACAACCAAAACAGTTCCTTGTCGAAGCAGATTGGCGTCCTCTCACAAGCCATTTCTGGTATGAAGAGCAATAATAAAATCACGGCATCCATAGGAATGCCACCTATCGCTCTTTGGATAGTATCAGGCTTAGTTGGACTGGCTGCATTGCTTATCATTATAGGAAACTTCACCTCCTGGTTTGCAGGAAATCCTGCCCCTTCTGAACCTATAGAAGAAAGCTATGCCGCAGTGGACACGATGGCTGTTGACACGGTAGAAGATGACTCGATAGTTGCCGAATGGCCTTAAAACATCATAGAAATTTATGGCAAGTAAAAAGAAGCAAAGTTTCTTTTGGGTCAGTTATTCCGACCTGATGACGAGCCTGTTTTTTATCATGCTCCTGCTCTTCGTGTTGGCCTCAGGAGGTATGTACCTTGACAAGAAAGCTACAGAAGAGCAACTGAGGAAGATTGAAGAGATACAGGAGGCTGTGAAGCAATTGCCTACGCAGTACTTTGAGGAAGATAAGGAAAACCATCGTTGGACGCTGAAGAAAGAGTTTTCCCCTGCTTTTAAAGATCGAGATGCTAATATCTATGCCCTCAACGATACTGCAAAACTCGTAGAGGTAGGAAATTCACTGATTGAGGTTATCAAGAAATTGAACTGCCTCAAAGAAACTTCTAAATACAAGGATATGAATATCTCATACCTTGTCGTCATTGAAGGCATGGCTTCCCGAGATAATTACTATGATAACGACGGACTTAGTTACCGCCGTGCACTTAGTTTGTATTATCTGTGGAAGAAAAATGGCATCTCCTTTGAACAATCTCAATGTGAGGTTCAGATTTCTGGTAGCGGTATTCGAGGGATTCGTCCATACAATACGGACTATTATAACGCTGTCAGACTGGGTGATTCTGATGCCGACAGTAAATTTAATCTTCAAGAGGAGAAAAAGAACCAGTGTATTATCATACAAATCATACCTAAAATAAGCAGTATCTAAATGAAACGGTCATATATTTACATCCTACTAGCTGTCCTCATCTTGTCAAGTTGTCATAGACGCAGAGCATACGAGGATAATGATACCACTTCTGAATACGTGGACAACGACAGGAGAAGTGACAACCAAGAATATCGTGAAGAAAGAAGCATCCGTAAAGGAACAAAGGTTTACATGGAACAGGCTGGCGGCGTTTACCTTGTCCCCATAACCGTGAATGGCCTTGACCTGAAATTTATCTTTGATACGGGCGCTTCAAGTATTTGCATTTCTGCTGCAGAAGCTGCCGTGATGGTTCGTCAAGGACAAATCACAAAGGATGACATCCTTGGACAGCAACAGTTCCAAGATGCTACTGGAGGTATCTCTGTCGGTACTATCATCCGGCTGAAGACCGTTGAGATTGGTGGTATCGTTCTTCACAATGTAGAAGCTAATGTGGTTGACAACATTCAGGCTCCGTTGCTGCTTGGACAAACGGCTCTCATCAAATTTGGCAAAGTAACAATAGATTATAATAATAATACGATAGAATTCAATTGATCATAACACTCATATAGTTAATCTTTAAGCCCTTCCTATAATCATATCTTAGTATTACATACAGAATAATATGAAACGAACGTGCTCAACACTATTATTACTGCTTTGCGCGGTGATTCTTCTGTCTTGCAAACGGGATAGAAGTGGATTTGAGCATACCCACGAGGATGAGCAACAGGTAAATGTTATTCAGAATAATCAAGTTACAATCATTGGTACTCCTGATACTTCCGTTGTAACATCCCAATACGAGAGGACGGACAGTTCTTTATGTATTTATGGCTATCCAATAATGACGGATGAAGTACCGAACCAAATTCTTTCTCGAATAGCTTATGCTACCTCATACAATAATAATACAAAATGTCCGAACTGGGTGTCTTGGCATCTGACAAGTGGGCATACAGACGGCCCATACCCAAGAAACGGCGTTCCTTACTATTCTAACGATGGTATTGTCGAGGGTATTGGAAATGTGACCCAAGAAACCTGTAGAAATGGTTACTTCGTTGATTTAGATGCTAATGAGCCGCGACAACAACTATCGGATTGGACAAGAGATTACAATATGTCTCATGGCCATATGTGCCCTGCAGGTGATAACAAATGGGACAAAGCTGCCATGAATCAGTCATTCTTACTCACAAATATGTGCCCTCAGGATGAGAAGCTAAATGGTGGAGCATGGAAGAAACTTGAAGAGAAATGTCGCAAATGGGCTAATCAATATGGAAGCATCTACATCGTTGCTGGTCCAATCTTTAATGAGCCAATCACTCGGACATTAGGAGAAGGAAAAGTTGCCGTGCCTGACGCTTTCTTTAAGGTCGTGCTTTGCCTTGAAGGAACACCCAAAGCAATAGGTTTCTTGTATAAGAATGACTCTTCAAGCCAGTCAATCAGAGATTGTGCTTGTTCTGTTGATAATATCGAGGAGTTGACAGGACTTGACTTCTTTTACTCTCTACCTGATGATATAGAGAACATTGTCGAATCGGATTCAAATCTGTCTAAATGGAATTAACTTGAAAATATGAGACCTATTCTCAAACTTGTTATAGCAATTTTGCTGTTATTGTGCTTGACTGATATGCCATACGGATTCTACACATTAGTTCGTTTCGCGTCTGCCTTTGCGTTCGCCTATCTCTCCTACGATTATTTCAAATCCAAGAAAGATGGCTTGGGTTTTGTTTTTGCAGCTCTTGCACTTTTGTTTCAACCTTTCTTTAAGTTTGCACTCGGACGCACCATTTGGAACATTGTAGATGTAATTGTAGCTGTCGGACTTCTTTATCTACTTATCTCAACTTTCAAGAGAAAACGGTAATGTTTTGTGCATAAAATACATACTTTTGTGGTTTAAGAAAGTTAAAAACGTTAAATAATCGTCTTTTCCCCAATCTTTAGAATCTAGGTAATCACTTTTCTACCGTTTAGCATATAAACTGTTGATATAAAGTATTTTGCAAATACTATGGCTGTAGCAACTTGACAAAAATCACGAGCATGTTAGTTGACCCCATGCCTTTGTCATATAAAGATGAGGTTTGGAATGGTATAAACTTCAATGAAGCGATACTGTATGTTCCATTCGGCACAAAGGAAAAATACGAAACGACATCCGGGTGGACGTTGTTCAAGAATATCGTGGAGAGTTATTTTGCCACCAACCTGTCTCCATCAATCGTAAACGATAAATCCGTAAATGGCAAATGCTTTAACCTCTCTGGTCGCCGTCTCATGATACTGCCCGCCAAGGGGGTGTATATTGAAGATGGACGGAAGGTGATGAGATAGCGAACGGGGGCAAAGATCAGGGGGGACAGTTCTTTGCAGTGGCAAAGCGAGCGGAGCTGGAGCGGCCACTGCAAAGAACCGTCCCCTGATTCGTAATTGTTTTATCGCATTACAAATGCTAATATTCAATGCGGCCGGATTGCAAATCCGACCGAACGGAAAGAGCGGTTTTTCAACCACCCCCGCCCCCTCCTTAGGAGGGGAGACTGGATACACTTGTAAAGATTATTTAGAGCGGTCGCTGCAGGCAGCAGCTCTGCCAGTCGCCGTCGGTGGTTTGACTGACGAGGCGGAGGCCGAGGGAGCTGGCGCTGTCGAGCAGGAGCGGCAGGTCGTCACGATAGAAGCCGCTGAGCAGGAGATGGCCTCCGGGTGCGAGACGGCCGACAAAGAGCGGCATGTCGGCCAGGAGGATGTTGCGGTTGATGTTGGCAGTCACGACGTCGAAGGTCCCGTCAAGCGTGGGGATGACCTGGCCAGCATTGCCAAGGAGCGAGCGGAAGCGGTCGTCGACACGGTTGATGACAGCATTGTGGCGGGCATTGTCGACGCTCCACTCGTCGATGTCGTAGCCGACTGCCTCGCGGGCGCCCAGCCTGAGGGCGGCAATGGCCAGTATGCCCGTACCGGTGCCGCAGTCGAGCAGACGGCCGTTGCGGAGGTCGAGCTGCAGCAGATGGGCAATCATCATGCGGGTCGTCGCGTGGTTGCCTGTGCCGAAGGCCTGTCGGGCGTCGATTTCAATTGATAATTGATAACTGATAATTGATGACTGGGAATTATTGGGGAGGTGGCGGCCATCGTGAATGACGACCTGATCGGCGACGACGATGGGCTCGAAGCCCGCCTGCTCCCACTGCTCGTTCCAGTCCTTGTCCTCGGTCTCGCTGACGCAGTAGTCGACATGGACGTCGGGGTAGGGCATCAGTGCAAGCTGTTCGTGGAGCAGCTCGTCAGAGAAAAGGTTCTGCTGAACATATCCCGTTAGGCTGCCCTCGTCGCTGACGTCGAACGATTCGAACCCTGCTTCACCAGCCAAGGCAACGACCAGGTCGCAGACATCCTGCATCACTCCGTCAGGGGCAGAAATGCTGAATTTCACTTCGTAATACTTCATGTTGTGTTAATTTTTGCCGCAAAATTATAAAAAAATAGGGAAAAACCTACCATGTTTTAGGGTTTTTCCGTAAATTTGCAGTAAAATTAGTGGTAATTTTGCATCGTGAAACTATAAAACGACAGAAGAATATGAAAAAGTGGATGTTACTTTCAATCATGCTGGGAGCTGTTCAGCTCTCCGTGATGGCTCAGGACGACATGTACTTCGTGCCCACGAAGGCAAACGTAGCCAAGCAGAAAGCTGCTTACGGTATTCCTTCGGACACGTACTACAGCGGTTCGTCGCGTAGTGTGGATGAATACAATCACCGCGGCAGCAGCTACGAGGTGCTCCCCGCAGACACGGGCGACGTCATCTCGTTCTCGGCCGTCGAGGGTGTCTATCCCGACTCCCTGGGCGACTTCGCGCTGACGCGCCAGATGCAGCGCTGGGACGGCTATGAGCCTTCGCAGGAGTACTGGGACGGCTACAACCGCGGTCGCAGCGACTCATGGGGCTACTACGGCTGGCACTCGCCCTGGTGGTATTCGTCGTATTATCCCTGGTACGACTATGGCTGGTACGGCGGGTGGTATGATCCCTGGTACTATGGCTCATGGGGCTGGGGCGGCTGGTATGACCCCTGGTGGTACGGCGGCTGGGGCTGGGGTGGCTACTACAATTCGTGGTACTATCGTCCTTGGTACTATCATGGCTGGTATGGCGGCGGCTATGGTGAACGTATCCACCACAACGTCGGCAACGGTCATTATACTTATCGTGGCTCCGGCGTGGAAAGTCGGCGTGGACAGTTCGGACGTGGCTCGTTTGGCACTGGTTCCGGCGTGAACAGTCCTTCTGTCAATGGTCGTGGCACGTTCGGTGCCAGCCGTACAGGGAGCAGCAGTTCCTCACGTGGCACGTACTCAACAGCCCGTCCGTCGACCAGCAGCAGTTCAGGCGGTTCGTTCGGTGCCAGCCGCACCGGCAGTAGCGGTTCGTTCGGAGGCAGTTCCAGCAGCAGTCCTTCGCGTTCTTACAGCAGCGGCTCAACCGGCAGCTCGTCGTCCGGCAGCTTCGGCGGCAGTGGTGGTGGCAGCCGTAGCGGCGGCGGTGGTGGCGGTTCACGTGGCAGTTTCGGCGGTCATCGATAATCTTCCGACTTCCTAATAGCATTTAAGATAATCATCAACCCATAAACACTCAAACCGATTATGAAGAAATTATTCTGTATAGTAGCTTCACTGCTGGCAATGAATGCAGTGGCTCAGGAAACATACGAAATAGCAAACCTGGAGACAAGCGACCTCAACGGCACGGCACGCTATGTCGGTATGGGTGGTGCCATGGAAGCCCTCGGAGCCGACATCTCAACGATTTCGACGAACCCGGCCGGTATCGGCCTGTTCAGGAAGGGCCAGTTCTCAACTTCGCTAGGACTGGTCTCGCAGCAGGGCGAAAGCGGCTTCTCGTCATCGAACAAGACCAATATGTCGTTCGACCAGATTGGTTTCGTGGTGCCCATGCAAACAAATGCGACCTGTTATCTGAATTTCGGCTTCAACTATCACAAGAGCCGCAACTTCTGTCAGATTCTGAGTGTGGCCGACCGTCTCGACGGCGCCTCTCAGAGCAAGCTGACCCTCGACAAATTCGCCTGGAGCTTTGTTCAGTCAGACAGGGACCTGACCTACTCGCAGGCCGATGTGCTCTATCATGAGACTTTGTATGACATGAACCTCGTCAATAGCGACGGATCGTTCAACACGCTGGCTGAACGCATGTATGGCGATAACTATAATTATAAGATGGGCAATCACGGCTACATCGGCGACTATGATTTCAACATCAGCGGCAATATCAACAACCGCGTCTACCTCGGAGCAACGCTGAGCCTGCACGATGTGAACTATCGTGGCCACAGCATTTACGACGAGGTTCTTCAGCCCAACAATGCCGGTCTGAACACCGCTACGCTGGAAGATCATCGCGACATTGACGGCACTGGCGTCGACCTGAAGATTGGAACCATCTTCCGTCCCTTGGAGGAATCGCCTCTGCGTGTCGGTCTCTATCTGCACACCCCGACTTACTATTCGCTGACATCGTATAACCGTACTGGCTTGTTGCTTAATGACCAGTATTATAAGCTGGTGAGCGACAATCCCCGCACAGCAGAATATGACTATGTCTTCACGACACCGTGGAAGTTCGGTGTCAGCTTAGGTCATACGATTGATAATTATCTGGCCATCGGAACAACCTACGAGTATGCCGACTACGGAAGCACGGATGCCCGTATCAAGAACGACGGTTATGATTACTACGATTCGGACTCTGAGAGCGACGACGCCATGAATGAAAACGTGAAGCAGACCCTGAAGGGCGTATCGACTTTGAAGATTGGTGCCGAGTTCAAGCCCGACAAGGATATTGCCATCCGCATGGGATACAATCTTGTGACACCCTTGTATCAGAAAGACGCTTCACGCGGTGTTGACGTACAGTCATTGGGTAACTATTATTCTTCGGCCACTGAATACATCAACTGGAAGAGCACGCACCGCTTCACAGTAGGTCTTGGCTTTGCACTTAGTGATAAGTCAAAGATTGATCTGGCCTATCAGTATCGCACACAGAAAGGCGACTTCATGCCCTTCGCCGGTAGCGACGACGATAATCTGCCGTTCCAGCGCGAGGTCAAGAACACCCGCAATCAGTGGATGGCTACGTTTGTCTACTCGTTCTGAAGATAGAGACGCAGACGCCTGAAGGGTGTGGCTAAATGCCGTACATCTTTCGCACAGTACCGGCGTGCAAAGTGTATTATCGTAGAATTCACTTTGCACGCCGGTACTGTATTGTTCGTGCATCAACCATGTACGAAGTGCAAAAGAAGTCTGATTTAGCAGATTGCCTTATATCAATTTGTTAGATTATTTTATCTTTTTCTTATAAATTATTTGTACTTTCACTGAAAATGTTTAACTTTGCAGCGAATAAAGAACAATTAAGGTAAAAAGACGATGACAGACAGATTGTTTATTTTCGACACCACGCTCCGCGACGGTGAGCAGGTGCCTGGATGTCAGCTCAACACGATTGAGAAAATCCAGGTGGCCCGTTCGCTCGAAGCCTTGGGCGTTGACGTGATCGAAGCGGGATTCCCCATCAGTTCGCCAGGCGACTTCAACTCGGTCATAGAAATCTCTAAGGCCGTCACTTGGCCCACCATCTGCGCGCTGACACGTGCCGTAGAAAGAGACATCGACGTGGCTAACGACGCCCTGCAGTATGCCAAGCGCAAGCGCATCCATACCGGCATTGGCACGAGCGACAGCCACATTAAGTACAAGTTTAACTCCAACCGCGAGGAAATCATCGAGCGGGCCGTTGCCGCCGTGAAATATGCCAAGAAGTACGTCGAGGATGTGGAGTTCTATGCTGAAGATGCCGGTCGAACGGACAATGAGTATCTGGCGCGAGTGGTCGAGGCCGTCATCAAGGCGGGTGCCACTGTTGTCAACATTCCCGACACGACGGGCTACTGTCTGCCTGAGGAGTTTGGCGCGAAGATCAAGTATCTCATGGAGCATATCGACAATATCGACCGCGCCATTATCTCGACCCACTGCCATAACGATTTGGGGATGGCCACAGCCAACACTCTAAGCGGCGTCATCAACGGCGCCCGTCAGGTGGAAGTGACCATCAACGGCATCGGTGAGCGGGCCGGCAACACTTCGCTGGAGGAGATTGCCATGATCCTGAAATGCCATAAACACCTTGGCATCGACACCAATTTAAATACGCGCAAGATATTCCCGACGTCGCGCCTCGTGTCGGGCCTCATGAATATGCCTGTCCAGGCTAACAAGGCCGTTGTGGGCAGGAATGCCTTTGCGCATTCGAGCGGCATTCATCAGGACGGCGTGCTGAAGAATGTGGTCACCTATGAGATTATGGACCCGCACGACGTGGGCATCGACGACAACTCGATTGTGCTGACTGCCCGTAGCGGACGGGCTGCCCTGAAGCATCGTCTGCACACGAACGGTGTCGACATCAGCGACGAAGCACGTCTGGACAGCATCTACGAGCGCTTCCTCAAACTAGCCGACCAGAAGAAGGACGTCAGCGACGCCGACATCATGATGCTGGCAGGGGCCGACACGGCCGACGCTCACGCTGTGAGGCTCGACTTCCTCCAGGTGACCACCGGCAAGGGCGTGAAAAGCGTCGCCTCCATCGGACTCGACATCAGCGGACAGAAGTTTGAGGCCGCCTCGTCGGGAAACGGTCCTGTGGACGCTGCCATCAAGGCCCTGAAGAAGATTATCCTGAAGCAGATGACGCTGAAGGAATTTACCATACAGGCCATTTCGAAGGGGTCAGACGATGTGGGAAAGGTACACATGCAGGTGGAGTACGACGGCAGGATGTACTACGGCTTTGGTGCCAACACCGACATCGTGACGGCCTCCGTTGAAGCCTATATTGACTGTATCAATAAGTTCAAGAAAGAATGAATACACTCTTTGACAAAATCTGGGATCGGCACGTGGTGCAATCCATCGACGACGGGCTGCAGCAACTCTACATCGACCGTCTCTACTGTCATGAGGTGACCTCGCCGCAGGCCTTCGACGGCCTAAGGGGTAGGGGACTGCGCTGTTTCCGCCCTGAGCAGATTGTCTGTATGCCCGATCATAATACGCCGACCCACGATCAGGACAAGCCCATCGCCGATTCTGTCTCGCGCAAGCAGGTGGAGACGCTGGCCCGTAATGCTGCCGAATTCGGACTGAAGCACTGGGGCATGATGTCGCCCGACAACGGCATCATCCATGTAGTGGGCCCTGAACAGGGACTCTCGCTGCCCGGCATGACCATCGTCTGCGGCGACTCGCACACGTCGACCCATGGGGCCATGGGTGCTGTGGCCTTCGGCATCGGAACCAGCGAGGTGGAGATGGTGATGGCCTCGCAGTGCATCCTGCAACAGAAGCCCAAGTCGATGCGCATCACGGTTGACGGCACTGTCCAGAAAGGAGTGACGGCGAAGGACATAGCCCTCTACCTGATGGCCCAGCTGACGACGAGTGGTGCCACGGGCTACTTCGTGGAATATGCCGGCAGCGTCGTGAGGAATCTGAGTATGGAGGGGCGCTTGACCCTCTGCAATCTCTCCATTGAAATGGGAGCCCGGGGCGGTTTTATTGCTCCCGACGACGTAACCTTTGATTACGTCAAAGGTAAACCGTATGCTCCCAAAGGTGCGGATTTGGACAGGGCCGTCAGCTATTGGCGAACACTCCGTAGTGATGATGATGCTATCTTCGATAAAGAACTGGTATTCAGCGCTGAAGACATAGAACCGAGAATCACTTATGGAACCAATCCCGGCATGAGCATTGGCATCAGTGGACGGATTCCGGAGAACGGCGGTGTCGACTTTGGGAAGGCTCTAGCCTACATGAACTTCAAGCCTGGGGAACGATTGCTGAGAAAGCCCGTGGATTATGTGTTCCTCGGTGCCTGCACCAACGGACGAATAGAGGACTTCAGGGCTTTTGCCTCCGTCGTTAAGGGGCGTCGCAAGGCTGACAGCGTAGTGGCTTGGCTGGTGCCCGGCTCATGGGCTGTTGAGCGTCA
>FLNY01003913.1_pt1 | contig 19473 bp, 19 predicted proteins | sample 1140381 | NCBI WGS metagenome assembly FLNY01 (sample SAMEA3878172, study PRJEB12797) | bioreactor metagenome | biome: Moose rumen | place: Sweden | collected 2011-10
ATGACTTTTTGTGGGCTGCTTAAGGAAAAAGCCCACAAAAATCCCGCTTTGCGGGACAACATTTCTCCTTCGGATAAATGTTGGTATTGTCCGGTTCTTGATTTTCTGAGGAAAATCAAAAACCTACAGAAAAACATATGGTACATCTGCCAATTTTATCACGTCCATCGGCTTGAGCTTGATATGGTCGTGATAATTGGCAACCTTGCCTGATACAGTACTTCCATTTAGACTATTTAGATCCTCTAAATAATAGTTGTCATTCTCGCGTATTATCTTGGCATGATTTGCACTGACTGCTCTAGAATGTATAATGCCATCACATTTTTTTGATGTACCTATCTTAAAAATATCTTTATTAATTACAAAGCTGTCCTCTCCATTTTCACCATCGTAGATAAGTTTTCCCATGCATTTTTGTTTATTATCGGTCAATAAAACAGTACGTTCACCAAGCTCGTAATCAGGATCAACTATGAAATCTTCATACTGTCTTTGAGTCTGATAACTTTTAGGAGATTTAATTCCTTTAAATAACATGGTAAATCTTTCTATAATCCCGGGCTTGTCAAAATAATCCTCCTGATAATAATCTGACAGATATTCTCCATCTCGATTATTAAAGGATTCTGTCATCTCTAGATTATGTTCTTCCTCTTCGGAAAGTTCCATTTCCTCGATATATGCTGGCTTCGCCTCATCCAACTCCACATGTTCGATATGTAGTTGAGGCTCCTCATTATCCTCACGAATTATGTCCAATAATTCTTGAAATGTATATTCTTCCCGAACGGCTACATCATATATACGATACAGAGATTCCATTAATCTTTTATCATCTGCATCTACTACAGCCATCATTTCTTCCAAGACATGTCTAAACTGATTTCCCACGCTCTCATTTTCTATAGATGTGAAACACAATTTAACGCTGAATGTATCGTGCCCTTTTTCTAAAAAAATAGTCTCACCGGTCAAATAAATATGATTCTGACTGATTAAATATTTATCTAATTCATCAAAACAAAGCTGTAGATATAAAACTATTCTTTCAAGACTATCCACAGTAAGATTTCCTGATTCAATATAATCTATCAGGCTTTCCTTTCGACTAATATTGTAATACCAGCTATTTTTCCCATTTATCTGCATTACCGAAATATCCAACAGTGCCATTATATCGTTTTCCTGCACCATTCTTATTTCATATCCATCAGGATTGCCTATCTGCTCAATTATCATGAAGCTATCATTATGCTGCCTATTATATGTTATATCCATATCTAATCGTCTGTAAGCGCCTTATAAAGGCTCACAACTCCCTCCTTTATCCGAAACGTCTTTACCGCATCAAAATCATCACTCGTTTGAACATAGTTCACGCTCTCGGTAAAAACTTGATAACTTATTCCAACTGCTGCTCCAAACAGCAGGAAACTAACACTGATTATTACTGCCGCCTCGACAGTGTAGCTAGCTTTTAATCTCATGCTAAATATCCTCCCACCCATTTCAATGTAGTAATGAAAATATATGCAACCAATAAAAATGGTACGAAGGGTATTTCGTAACGTAATTTTTCTTTTTTTATTCCAATAATTGCAATTCCGAATATTGCAGCCATAATACTTGCAAGCCATAAAAGAGCAATTGTCATATAAAATCCTAAATACAATCCAATCACCATCAATAACAGTGCATCACCTTTTCCAATTTTTTCATTAGATAGGATGCTAAATATTAGAACCACAACACCTGTCAAAACTCCACATAATATACTACTAATACTTTCAGGAGGCGTTAGGATATTCAGTACTATTCCTGCTATTGCAAAGATCAAAATATAAATTATTCTAATTTCTCTTGTTCTGATATCATCATATGCTGCTAGCGCAAGTAGCCACGCCACTCCAATTGTCATCATAATTAATCCTCATCATCACTAATTCCCGATGAACATTTACTACATCCATCCATTGTATCTTTTACGGATTCATATAAAACCTTGCTAACGTTATGTCGTATTTCTGTACATGTAATATCATTATGATAGGCGGTGCCATAATCTGTTATATACAGATACCCTGAGCTTGCCACTTTGCCACATTTCTTGCATTTATAATATTTTCCGCCACTTTTATTCCTTGCTGAATCCAATTCAGACTCTGCTATTCTATGAACAGACGGATATAAATATGTACAATTAATATCTGTATGATAGACCTCTCCATGCTCTGTAATATAAACATATTTACCATCCCATGCATTTTCAGAAGGATCATATCCTACCCATTTTCTATTTTTGGAACGCTGAGTAACAGGAAATGTAAAATCGCCCAAAAGTCCTACCGGCATTGTCATGTTATAACTTACTTTTACATCTATATAATTTCCCGTCACACTGGATTCTAAATAATTAAATCCTAATATCCCTCCATCAACATAGGACACAGGAACAGACTTTGCCAGAATCTCGGCATCAGAAAGAGCTATAGTTGCAGCCAGTAATCCGACGTCATCAAGATCCTGATTTTCTTCACCCTCATCCTGCGCCACGTCTCCTAGGGTAACCGCCATTGTCCTACTGGCGGAATCTATTGCGTGTTGCACACCTGATTGCACCTGCAATACCCGAAATAGAAATATTCCAAATACCATAACCGTAATAAATAATGGCATTACTATTGCTGCCTCGATGGTATAGCTTGCTTTCATAAAGGAGGCATAAAAAGGCATCTCAATAGGGGATAAGTTCTTACGGCTATGAAAGGACTTAATATTTATTTTCTTTTTCTCATTTTTATTTGTTTTTGTATGAGACACCTTTTTATACCTCCTTTTGTAATTTTAATATGTTAGCAATTTATGCTTTGTTATATTGTAGTTACCCTCCAAATTTGGAGCCTCACTGAATATTGAAAGAAACATTTCCTTTGCAGAAAATGTAATTGATATATCAGCTGCATAAGTCATATTATCCAGTTTGACATTGGCGTAATCCCCTGTTGCATTTAGAGCATTTTCCATAATGTCACAACAAGCTAATCCAAGGCTTGCATTTGTTTTGATAGCCAACATACCCATAAGATAATCCTTATATGTCAGCCCTGTACTACTTTCCTTGGCTTTATTACCCACATCAACTATTGCCGATAAATGCCATACGTCTGTGGTCCATTGTTCCCTCGTCTTGATTGCAGGAACTTTTCCGCCATCCAATAACAATCTAAGATCAAGCGTGCTTTCTGCATATGCCCACGCTCCAATAATTGCATATTTTACAGCCTGAATTATCGCAGGATTCATTGTAAATCCCGCGAGTATTTCTGCCACAGCTGCTGCCTCAAGCTTTAAATCTTCGCATCTGAGTATTGTTGTATAATTAGCTGCCTCTCTTACCAGAAGTATTCTTTCGACTACCGATGCAAGATTCTGGCTATCAGATTCATTTTCACCAATAAGATATTCAATTTCATAATCTAAACCATCATGTCCTCTATCCTGTCCATAATAACTATATGTATTTAATAGATAATCAATGAATAAAGCTTTATCCACTATGTTATTACTAACAGTACTCTCCATTGTCCCCTGCGATAATTCTCTATAAGACGGTAACTCATCCAATTCCACAGTTTCTTCTGATAGGGCAACATCCTTTTGTATGACCGTAGACAAAACGCCTTTTGAAAATGATTCTTTTATCGCACTAAATGCATCCAAAGGATTATCCTCTACCTCTCCCGGATCAGGGTAATCCGCCGAACTGGTATCAGGATCATCATCCGAATCAGCATCATCCTTTGCCTTTTGATTAGCATCCTTAGCATCATTTAAATCTTTAGTACCCTTACTAATCTCCGACTCCACATCCATCTCCTCGATATTGTTTAGTAAATCAAGGTTTGTCGTTATACCATCAAGCAATTGCGCCGGCAGGCCTTCCATGGCATATTTCGAACCCAACATAATCACTGCCTCACCACTATTATCTGTCAACAATGAATAATTACTAATCTGACAGAGCTCCGGTGTAAGTCTTGTATAATTGTAACCAGTATCAACAGATGCATTTGTTCCACAATATCCCAGTGCTCTCGATTCCATAACTGATGGACCTACAGTATCTGAACCGTACGCAAAATCGACTGCAAGTATGCCGTAATTTGCCCAAAGATATGGATTATACTCAGAGAATGCACTTTCTGCCGCCTCATTTACATATTCTTGACTCAGGTCTTGGAGTGTGTAGATTCGTACACACTCTGCCATAGTCAAAAGTAATATCAATACCGATGCTAGAATCATCGAGGTAAAAATAGATAAAGAACCTTTTAGCATTAAACCTGACCAGCCTGCGTTGTAATTGTTGTAAAAATCGAATTCACAAGATTAGTAAGCTGCTCCTTGAAAATAAGAACAAGTCCAATAAGAACAACGAGAATTAATATCATCTCTACTGTTCCAATTCCATCCTCACGGTTAATAAATTCCTTAATTTTTAATGTGTTAATCAAATTTTTCATTTCCTCTATCCTTTCATTTGTAACATTGCAGGTACTATTAAAATTACTATTATTATTAGAAGCATACCTCCCATTGGAAGAAGTAACTTTGTAGATGCTTCCTCACCTGCTCTTATAGCTCTTTGTTTCCTGGCCTCAAAGGCGTTTTCTTCTTCCTTTTCCAAACAATCTATTAAATCTCTGGAACCTTTGCGCAGATTTTGAATCAACATTGTAGACAACTTTCGATAATCCTTGCTCTCACTTGACTTGCCTAATTCTTCTATTGCTGCAAGTTCACCTACACCTTCCTGCATTCTACGATGTGTTAGCACTATATCGTCATAGCCGGCACTTTTTAAAGTAGGGTCTTTTTTTACCTTGGCAACATATCTTATGACAATACGTTCAATGGCTTTTCTGAAACTCATGCCGGCACCCATAAGAATCGATAATTCACTGACTATCATTGGATAATCATTTTCTCTTTCTTTGATTATTAATTCTCTAGCCTTTTCTTTATCACGCTTTTGACTCACCACCATAGCTACGGCTGCTGCAATACCCAAAAGCATTATCTGCAAACCTCTATAGTCCATTTTTTTCTTCCAGTTAAGTGACATATTCTCCACAGTATCAGGCAATGTAAATGTAGGCTTATCTCTGGTATTTTCATCCTCGGTTGCTATAGCTTTGTTTATTGCAAGTAATTGTCCTTCCTTTGTGTCTGTCCCTAATGGATTAACGACAAACGAAAATCCATATACTCTCTCGTATTCCTCATAGGATAAAATTACTGTAGCTGATACGATATCGCCATCCTCTGATATGTTATCCTCATTAATAACACCATCCTGCGAGACTATCCCATATTTATCAAACTTCCACTGTGCAGATATCAATCCATCAACATAGGTTTTCTTGAGAACCAAATCTCTTCTCACATCATTTGCAGATTTATTTTCTCCCAGGTATGTCGACTCCAGCTCATCAATAGCCTCATCAAAATATTTTTCTACTTGTTCTTCGGTAAGTATCTGGTCTGATATGCTTACACTGATATCTTCCTTAGTATCATCATATTGAAGCTCTACAACCTGTGTCGTGTCTCCCTGCCCGGCAGATTTCCTGTCAAAGGTTCCATCAAAATTTATCCTGTTATTTACAAAATCATAAATAAGTATCAATAGTCCCAGTACAACAGCAACAATTACTATCTCTATAATCTGCTTTTGGATTTTTCCCTGATCTGATTGCAATGTATTATTTTCTTTTTTATGACTAGACTTTAATTTCAATTATTTTCCTTCCAATCATTATTAATATTCCATAAAAAACCAAGCATATACTCATCAATACCACACCTATTAAATTCCCATAAAGTGGCGCTATAAAGCTTCCTGAAGTAATTGCAATATATCCAAGTATTCCCATTGGCATTACGCACATTACCTTAAGCTCTAATCGTTTTGCCGTTGTAATTGTGGCTATTTCCTGGGATACTGCAAGCTTTTCCTCAATTTTGGTTGCTGTATTTCTTATATGCTTTCCATAATCTCCACCACTTCTTTTTGCATAGGATATTATTTCTGCAAGACTAAGTGCCTCATCAAGCTCAATTGCCGTGGCAAATTCCTCAAATGCTTTCTCCACCTGTGTATTCATCGATATTTTTTGATTCATAATGTGGATAAACGGGACAAGTTGCGATTTCTCATCGAAGAGTCTCTGTAATTCATCTTCTGATGACCTAATGGCTTTTTCTAATGAATACCCTGCTTGCAACCCGCTGGAAATTAACATCATATATTCCTTAAATTCCAATATTATCTGTTCTTTTCTCCTAGCCAATTGCTCGCTTTGATATAATCTAAGCCAAAAAGGTATTATCGCTACGCCTGTTAATAATCCAAATATTGATTTATAAAATAACACCGCAATAACAATTGTTATTCCTATCCCCTGGGCAATGCCTTTATAATCACCCGGATTTAGTTTTAAATTTCCAGTCCGCTTGCCAATAGTTTGTCTATGTGTTTCAGACTTCCTACCTTTTCCCATTCTCCAACTATCCTTCCATTTACTTCATCGACTTCCTTGAATCTGTATAACGTATTAAGAACAATCTGATTATCAACAATTCCATCCACCTCTGATATTTCAAGAAGCTTTCTGCTCTTGTCTCTCAGACGACCAAGCTGGACAATAATATCTATTCCTGCTGCAATCTGTTGACGTATAGCCGGAAGTGGAATCTCTGCACCCATAAGAACCATTGTCTCCAATCTGGACAACATATCCTTACATGAATTACTGTGTCCCGTAGACATACTTCCATCATGTCCTGTATTAAATGCCTGAAGCATTTCCAATGCCTCTGCACCTCTACATTCTCCGACAACAATTCTATCCGGTCTCATACGCAGGCTCGATTTCAACAAATCCCTTATACTGATTTCATTCTTGCCTTCCAAATTTGCACTACGAGCTTCCAGGCGGACGAGATTTGCTACCTTTTTCAACTGTAATTCTGCAGAATCCTCTATAGTAATTACTCTCTCATCAGACGGGATGAATTCACCTAACGCATTCAAAAAAGATGTCTTTCCGGAGCCTGTTCCACCCGACACAAAAATGTTGTAACCGGCTTTTACAAGTTTTTCTAAGAATTCTATCTGCTCCTTTGAAATCGAGCCAAAGGACTCTAGTCGTGCCATTGTCATCTGCTCTTTGGGAAATTTTCTAATAGAGATGATGCTATAGTCCACTGCTGCCGGCTTTAGAACAATATTTACACGTGAACCATCACTCAATCTTGTATCAACAATCGGATTTGATTCATTTACTATCTTGTTATTTACTGCAACAATATTTTGGATAATATCATTCAATTTTTCTTCAGAACTAAAATGCTCGTCAGAAAGCATCACTCTGCCATTCTTTTCTATAAAGATTGTGTCAGGTCCATTGATCATAATTTCAGTAATAGATTCATCCGACAACAAATCTTCTAGTACATCCAACTTTCTTAGAGAATTGAATACATGATTTTCAGCCGAAATACGTTCTTTGAGACTTACCGGTCTTTGCCTAGATATTTGAATAATCTGTTTTCTAATAAGCTCTCGAATTTCTTCGTCCGAAATTTCACTCGTCAGATCAATCTCATCCATTACGGCATATCGTATTTCATCTTCTAAATTATTCATGCGCTCTCCCTCTCATCATTTTCAATAAGACGTCGCACAAACAATCCCAAATTTCCCTGTAAAAGTTCTTCCAAAAGATATGCACCCTCTGACAAATTACCTGCCGACATAGGCAAAATTACAGACTTAAAATCTATATCCAAATTAGCTCTGGATAAATATTCTATAAATGCATCCTGACTCTTTTTAAAATAATCTCCGGGTCTTCCCAGAATATATAGTGCTTCTAATTTTTCAAGAAATTTACCGAAACCATTTATAGCTCTACCAAAAAGAACAACAATGACATCATATTCATCTGACTCTACAATAGTGGAAAACAATCTTTCCCATGAATCCTCTTCAATCTCGGCTATATCGCCCGGATTTCTAAAAGGCTCAATGTACTCTATACCTGCAAATCCACCTGTATAATCGTTTATATTTAATTTTTCTTTATTAGTATTAACTTCATATAGAAAATCCAGTAGATTTGTCTCAAGCCCAGAATTAATCAATTCCGGCATAATCGACATCTCTTCAAGATCCAAGAACAGAACTCGTCCTTCGTTCCTAAGTGATTGGCTAAGTGCCAATGAAAATGGCAACTGCAGCTCATGTGAAACAGGAGAATACACTCCTATAATTTTTGATTTTCCTTTAGATTTAATACTAGCGATTTTCTTTCCCCGCAGGATATCAAGCTCCTGTATCTGATTAAATATCACTTCCATCGATTGATATTTATAGATTCTGTCGCAATCTCCTGACAATTCCTTTTGCTCACATAGAATGTATCTGTGTCCCACCTCTTCACTTTTTCGAAATGATGACAATTCTTCAAAATCCTCTGTCATTATTTCAACATCGAATCTATTACTATCTTCATAGTAACTTTCCGATGTAGTGAAAATATGGATACCTGCTCCGGGGACATGATCCATTACGTAAGAAGCAAATCTCATAATGTAATCTTCATCAAGATCACACAACGCAATATCCAAATTTTTCATTTTCTAACTCCTATAAAATATGACACGCTAGAAAGCCTGCCGTTATGTAAAAAGAATAATGTAATCTTCTTTTTACTATCTTTCTTTCTTTAATGCATATTGCTATGGCAGCAACTCCAGCAATAAAAACCGAAATAATCATCACTCGTCCTGTTATATTCGCCCCCACCAGAGCAGACATTACAGAAAACAGCTTTATATCTCCGGCTCCCAAACCACCAACTATAAATAACATATACAGAAGTAGTATGGGCCATAATGCATTTATGAAAAAAATAATGCTCCCCGCCAAATGATATTCCTCCAGGTCCATAAAAAGCCCTGCCAAATATCCTAAGGCAATTAATTGATTCGGAATCTTATAACTTTTGGCGTCAAACAGCATTGCCGTAGTTATCAAACTCCAGATCATAAACTCTCTTATCCGGCATGCACCTCCTTTTCTTCGGCAGAAAGTATAGCATCTGATCTAGCCTTCACATAGGTCAAACAGCGCCCTATTTTTCTTTGTGCTATATGCTATTTTTAAACTTTGTAAGGATGTGACAAGAACTATTTAATTTGTCATATTTTCTTTTGTAAAATTCAGATATCGAAATTCTAATATTTCAACAAAAAATAGAGACCCCATATTGGAGTCTCTATCTAATACCAAATTTTATTGTTTTTATGCCCAAAAGCCTCGGCTGCTTTGGTTGCCCATTATACTTTCATTTAATGAACCTCGACTATAGGTTGCTCCAGCCATTATCTGCTGGGTATTGCGCATCAATGGATCAGAATTATCTTTTTTTGCCAACTGTGCAAAAGCATCCCCCAGTTCATCCATTACCGTTTTTGCCTCTTTGAGCCCTTTGTCATTTGCCTGATATATGGACCTGGATATATTCCGCTGTACATAATCATACAGGGCGTACAGATTTCTGCTAACCTTATATTCAAAATTTAAATCCTTCTGGAGATGAGCGACTACCTCTGAACATTTTTTTAATGCATGAGTTGCATCCTCAACGTTACCAGCCTTAAATTCATCCATCGCGTCTTGCTCATATTCCTCATAGATATCATAGAGTATTGAGATCAATCCGCAACCATTGCTGGATGCTATTTTCAAGGTGAAAGCTGAAATCTTATCTTTGTTCATTTATTTCTCTCCTGTATCAGTAAATGATTAAGCCGGCATATTACTGTAACAACTGCAAAGCAAGCTGTGGAAGCTCATTTGCCTGTGCAAGTGCGGATGTTCCCGCCTGTTCCAATACATTTAATTTAGTGTACTCTACCATTGTTGTAGCCATATCTGCATCCTCGATTCGTGATATAGCAGATGTCATATTCTCTTGTGTTTCATCAAGAGACTTGGTTGTATGATCCAATCTATTCTCGTAGGCACCAAGCTGAGATCGTACACTCGTAACATAGTTTAATGCATCTTCTAATGCATTCATCGCATCTTCCGGTCCATCAATTTTTGTAACATCTACATCATCGATATACATAAACTGTGTTGTCACAGCTGCGATTCTAACCTTCATATTCTGGCCTTCGTTTGCACCTACCTGGAGTGTCATTGAGCCAATATCCGTTACATTTAATGTAATTAATCCGCCGTTTTCAGTATCTGATGTTGCATCAAATCCAGCTTCTAACATAAATGTCATCTCAAATCCATCTGTATCGGATACAGTTATTTTGTTTCCATCTGCATTGTATGTAGACTGTACACCAAACAACGAATCAATTGTTGTGTTATCTTCTTTTATAAGGGTTAGTTCTGCATCTGTTCCTACCTTTGATAGAGATGCAGTAACAGTACCATCAGAATCAGTCAGATCTGCCTCTGTGTAGCCTAGCGCTCTTGCAAATTCTACTGATGAAAATTCTATTTCAAGATTAGCATCTGCTCCATATTTCAACGAACTAATTGAAATAGGATTATCCGGATTCGAAATAGATGCGCTACCTTTTTCACACGCAATTCTCAAATACTCATAGGTCGTCTCTCCACTAATACCCTGTGGAAATGTCATGGAATATCCATTGATAGAGATGGTTCCTGAAATTGCAAGACCTGTACCGGATGTTGTACTTGTAGTCTTATAATTTCCGGTATCCTCATCATATTCCTCTTTGGTATTTGTCCATGTAGAACCATCAATGAAACTCTTGAAATCCGTAAATGTCGGTGTTACAGCTGTGGTTGTAGATTTTGTTCCATAATATGTACTTTCAGAAACTGTCGAAAATGTTTCATTACCTGTACCTGTAGCTGTTATGTTTGCCTTTGTAGCTGCTGTATCTACTGTAAGCTTATAAATACCTGCAGGAACATTATTACTGGTCTGTACTCGTGAACAATTATTAGCATAGGTTCTTGCGTCGAGTGATCCATTTAACAGATTAATATTATTGAACTCTGTTGTATCTGCTATTCGATCTACTTCCTCCAAAAGAGAATCTATTTCCATCTGGATAGCTTCTTTTTCTGAATCTGAATTTGTGCCATTTGCTGCCTGCACTGCGAGTTCTCTCATTCTCTGAATCATATTAGTAACTTCACTGAGAGCACCCTCAGCTGTCTGCAAAACAGATATACCATCATTACCATTAGTTGATGCCTGGTCCAATCCATCAATCTGTGCCTGCATTTTGCCCGCAATAGCTATACCGGATGGGTTATCCGATGCATGATTAATACCAAATCCACTACTTAATTTTTCCATTACGTCTGAAAGGGAATCTTCAGTACCAAGAAGTTGGTTATTCGTGATCACCGCTGACATGTTGTTGTTAATTCTCATAGTTGCCTCCTAAAAGCTGAAACAAGTCTAGCATCCGTGCGGTGTATTTTTATTGTATAGAGCATCCATGTCCTTACACAATTAATATCGGATTGACGGACTTAAAATTAACCTGTCACTCTCCAAATATCTTTCCAATTACATCGATATAACTACGTGCAATCCCGTATAAACTCTGGGTTTGTATCTTATTCTCTCTCGAATTATCTTCTACAAACTTTCCTAGTTGCCAATTATAAATATCGTTCACACTAATCCCCTGATTACGTGTAAATGAGAATTCAAAACTGAATCCTGTCGCACTCTCCATAACCTCAGAAATAAATATTGCACGCTCTTCTAAGCTCTGTCTCATAGACAGTGTTTCACACTCTATATTTGCCTTGACAGAACCTGATTCATAATGAAACGTTGTAGAAATTGTTCCGGTGCTTTCCATATGAAGCGCCATTTTAACAAGTCCACTCTCGCCATCTCCACGGACAATTCTAAGATTCATATTACCCGCCTCATCTGCGACCATTATAGGAATATGATAGGTCTCACCTGATGTAGCCATACGTTCCAAAGCTTTTGTCTGCTGCACAACTAGCTTCATATTATCCATGTCGATTGTGCGAACATCCTCTGTATTAAGCATTGTCTTCATTACATTTTCTGCCAGTGCCCCTAATGCCTCCTGCGCCTCTGCCATCTCCTCTGGTGTATGACAGGCCTCGGCAAATCGCTCAAACGCCATATCAATCATATCTCTTATATCCATATCCTGTTGAGCCGATGCTCTTTCATAGAGATTTTTCATGACGTTAGAATTATTCTCTACCAAGGCATTTACTGCAGTAATCATATTGGCAGAATTTGGGATATTAAATTGTTCCAAAATATTATCGACTGCATTATTTAGGGCTACTGCGGCTTTCAACTGATCTGTTGTGTACCTGATATACTCTGCCTCTGAAGAGTCATCCTCTGTTTTTTCCATAGCATCAGCAAACTCATCCGGCGTCATTTCCATAAATTTTTCTTCACCGAGTACCTGCATTTTAACAGGGGACATCGCTTCTTTGGCATCTCTTGCTCTATTAGTCTGAAAGACCTTCTCTATCTGCTCAGTAATCGAAAGATCCTTAACAACAATCCTATCCAACTCACCAAAATCATCATCAATTTTATACTCGCGATTTGTATGTCGGGATGATCTGATAGCAGTCATTAGATTCCTAAGTGTTATATCCTGACCCTGACTTATCAACACGCCTATCGCTGCGCCATCAGATTTATCCACCTGATGTAATAATCTATAAACACCAATATACGCCTGTCTTTGTTCCTCTGAAATTTCTCCTGTATGTTCTGCCTTCCAAAGGAATTTTGCAAAACCTTCAGTATCTGACTGACTGCCAAGCTCAGCCTTTATCTTAGATACTTTTTCATTTAATTCATTAAATGTAAGATCAAGAGGATTATCCCCTCTTTTTATCATCTCGCTAACTACTGCAGGTGTCATACCCTTGAATGTACGTCCCACCAACTCTGTCTGTGACTTCATATTATTTACAGTCTCAGCATTAATATCCATCTGATTATATGCAAGTATACGCACTGCCTTTTGGCTAGTCTCTGTTATTTCAATATCCAGATCCTCCAAAATATCATCAACATTCCTAAATGCCTTTGTGATATTATCACCAAGGTCCTGTCTAACCTCAGTACCCACCGCCTCATAAGTCGCTTCCATACGACTGTATTCGGCTGTAACAGACATACTAACCTCATGCACAACCGAGAATGTTTCTATTCCGATATTACTAAATCGTCCTAATGTTGCCGCAGGTGCAGACTCAATTTCTGCCACCTGATTCATAACTTCTTTAAATAGCTTTACACTAGTATCACTTTCCTCTCCGGTCTCTTTTTTCATCAATATCTGAAGCAGACTAGTCTCCTGCATTTTCAGCTTGTCCAATAGGTCAGATAAATCAGCAGTATTTACCTCAATGCCATTTTTCATCATGGTAAATGTAGCCTCCACAGTCATGGAAAGCTGTATCTCAACTAATTGTCTTTGAGCAGTAATATCCTTAAGTGCATTTGGATCCATTCCCATTACTTCTTCAAAAGTCATTCGAGCCTGATCCATCAATGAATATCCGGGAACAAGATAAGCCTCCGCCGGCTCTCTATCCTCAGCCACTATATCTTCAATCGCAGAAATCACTTGATCCTCAGCCGGCTTTTCATAATTATCTAATTCCACCATGTACTCAAGATTTTCCTTTGTTACAGGAACATCCATCTTTATCATAGTAGAAATAGTATCTTTTAATACATCATAAGAATTAGTCTCGCTATCCAATTTTCCGCTCTGCTCATTCTCAACCTGTTCAATCAATGTATCAATCTTGCCACCCAAATCATTAATTAAATCCGCGATTTCTTCATCAGAAATAGACTTTGTCTCCTTTACAGGCGCAGAGAATTGAGCATTATAAATATTTGTAATTGTAGGTTCCAACTGATTTTTTACTAGAAATGCCTGAGCCTCTACCGGTAATGTTTCTGAAAGCTGTCCGGTCATTTCCATTGCCTGTGCTATCGAACCTGACATTGCGCGAATCTCATCATTATCAAGACCACCCATTTTGCTAATATCCTTACCGGCCTTAGCAAGATTCATTTTGATTTCATCTACAACAGTAACCAGAGTATGGCTGTCCATATCCATTGGATCAAAACCATCCTCTCTGACTTTTGCTGTAGCGTCCTCATCCCAGGTTCTCTCAATGTTTTTGACCTGATCAACTGTAGACATACCAAGGGAAGATGCCGAGGCAACATCCTTAGAAAACTCCTCATCTGTCATCTTTCCCTTGTTATTATAAAATGCATTATCTATCGACAATGCTCTGAGTTCGTGATTAAAATTTGCTTTATTATCGTCCTTGATACCGCCGGTTCCAACGCCAAACTCATTACCTTCGCTGACACCTTCTGTTTTGATGTAATCCGTTACCTTGAGTCCTTCTATCTGCATGTAACTCCTCCGATAACATTTTTTCTTACATCAATTATTTCGGATGATAATCCATTTTTATTAAGTTTGACAAATAAATAATGGTGACTATAATATATTTATAAATCTCGATATGTTGATATTTCTGTACGAGATTTTTAACTGGCAAATAAAATACTTTGATAAAAAGGAGTAAAAAATGATTCTATATTTTAGTGCAACCGGTAACAACAAATATGTAGCAGAACAATTATCCGCAGCATTACAAGAAGAAATGATTCCTCTTAGAGATCTTGTCCGCAAGAATATTACCAAGCTCGTCGTAGAAGATGGAGAATGTTTTGGTGTAGTCATGCCAACCTATTGGGAGGGTTTGCCTTCCATCCTGTTAGATTATCTTGAAAAGGCCGATATAGTCTTCAATGGTTCCAATCATTATTGCTACTTCGTAGCGACATATGGTTGTGACTACGGCTATATTCTGACTGCTGCTCAAAAAGAATTTCGTAAAAAAGGAATAGAATTTGATAGCTTATATACCGCACGATTCGTTGATAACTGGAGTCCATATTATAATCTTAACGATCCTATCAAGAATCACCGGGCCGAAGAAAACGGTGAAAGGGAAACAAAAGAACTAATCTCACGCATACTCAAGCGTGAAAAAGGATTCCGTCTACCTGACCAGATGAGTACAGCTATGGCTGCTGCTGCAAAGGCCAATTACAATCGCATTCGTAAGACCTCATTATTCCAACTCGATACAAACAAATGCATTGGATGTGGCCTCTGCTCTAAACAGTGCCCTATGGAAGCAATCGAAATGCAGGATGGTCATCCAGTATGGACAAAAGATAAATGTACACTATGTCTTGGATGCTTCCATCGCTGCCCGGCTGCTGCCATCGATTACGATAACGGACTAAGAAATGGTCAGTACGTATATCCTAATGTAGTATTAGACAATTAAAGCTTTAGATGAAATTTGCAATTACTTCTAAATCTTTTCTAGGTGGCTTTGCGGTAATATTTTCACCGCGATAGCCCACTGCGATGATGCACATAACCTGCTCATCCTCTGGAATATTGCAGATAGATGCAACGGTGTCAGCATCACGAAGACCCATTATAAGAGTATCGACTCCAAGCTCTGTTGCCTTGGCGCAGAGCAGCATGTCATGGAGTCCTAGATCATATGCTCCCCATCCGTTACCTACTTCATTGTCAGCCTCTCCTGTTGCCTTGTTAAATCCGGCAATATTTTTCCTGTAGGTCGATACAATGTAAACTGTTGCATCTGCTGTACTATTCTGATTAAAAGAAGGAAGCACCTTCTCTCTAAACTGAGCTACCTGCTCAGGTGTGCGTACAACATAATATCTGGAAGTCTGTGTGTTTTTCCATGATGGTGCCTGCTGAGCTGCTGCAACCATTTCTTTTAATATCTCATCTGAGACCTGCTTGCCGCTAAAGCTTCTAACACTCTGACGGCTTTCAATTACTTTTTGAAATTCCATAATTATCCTCCTGTAATATGATTATTAAAAGGGTTATACACCCCGGTAACCTAAATTATGCAATTACAGATTATTCATCCTCTCTTGCCAAATCTTCCTCTGACATATACTTGCGAAATACATGCTCTATTATTGGATGAATTGCACAGGTAAATACTCCCGGAAGAAATACAAACAATATCGGCATTCTGGCAATAATGAGAATCGTCAATATGATTATAAGTAAAATTAGCAATGACCAGCCAAAATTAACTATCATAAATACTGCCGAAACTTTGAATGAATCCTTGAATCCATTGGCAAATCTGGCTATATAGGCAAAATGATATATCGACCATAACACTGCTACAGCAAATAATACACTGAAGAATACCGGTGCAACCTCGATTACGGTCGAAGTGCTGACAACATGTCGTGTGATATATATATCTCCACCAAGCAGCAAGAATATTAATAGAAAAATCAACCAAGAAAGCGTCGACTGCTTGAAATTCTCCTTGAAAGAATGAAAGAACTCCGTAGTATATCCTCTACCCTTGAATACACTCTTGTGACACGCATAGTACATACCAGTCGCACTGGCACCTATGGTGAAAACCGGAATAGAACAAATCAAAAAATAAAACCCTATCAATACTACATCTACTGCCTTTGAAATACCCTCAAAAAATCTACTGTTAAAAAACTTACCCACAACAAAATCTCCTTGCCAATAACTTATTTTGAAACCTTTCCGGTCTCTATATCTATAAGAAGCTGATAAAAATCGTCCATATATTCATTTGCAGATGGATTGCCGACGATTACAAGATAACTCATATTGTCATCCAATCCAAAATAATCGTGTACTGCAGTACCTGAAATATCTATAGCTGCATAATTATCGAAGTATGAATCGTCATCTGCATTAAGCTCCCTAAAGGAAACCTCTCTGTCTGACCAAAGTTCTAAAAGCTCATCCGGGAGCTCTTCAGTAACATCCCACGGCGTACCAAGGTCACACAAATACTGAACCCCATCATCATCTGTAAATGCGAAATCCATTTGACCACTAATTGTATATAAATCTATTTGATTATAATAACCGGTGGAATTACTCTCCGAATCACCTGACAATCCTGCTATAAGACTGACTCCCTCATGCTTACCCATACCTAAAAGCTCAGGCAATGTATCCTCTAATGATTCATCATATTGATAGGAATTAATAATTACTCCATACAGCTTGTAGTCTATGTAATTAAGCCTGAGATGAACTATATAAACTATCGCTGCTATCACTACAAGCGCAATTATTATATGAATCCTATAATAGGAAAAAATATACTCTGCCTTCTGTGCAAAGTTCATCTGCGCCAGCTTGGACTTCTCTCCTTCAAGAGTTTTTTTGACTGCTTCCTGTTCATTATCTACGTATGCCATAAAACGCCCCCTATACCTAATACACTCCCCGATATTTAAGGCACTTTCCTTAAACCCTCGTTTACTATCGTAATATAAAAAAATGGCTGCCGCAACCGCCGGCAGCCTTTTTATATTCTTCTGTATTAGATATTAAGTAGCTTTGCATATGCTGCAAGCGCATCAGATGTATCGCCTGCAAGGACTTTCTTTGCAAGTGTCTTGCCGAGCTGTACTCCCTCCTGGTCGAATGAGTTAACATTCCATACAAAGCCCTGGAACATAACCTTGTTCTCAAAATGAGCAAGAAGAGCACCGAGAGTCTCCGGTGTAAGCTGCTCGCCAACAATAATTGATGAAGGTCTATTACCCTCGAAATACTTGTTGCGATTGTCATCATCCTTACCACAAGCAAATGCCATAATCTGTGCTGCTACATTAGCACAAAGCTTCTGCTGTGATGTGCTATTCTCGATAACAACATCTGTAGCCATCTGGCTCTTCTTAAATCCAACAAACTGAAGAGGGATGATATTGGTTCCCTGATGTAATAGCTGATAGAAGCTGTGCTGTCCGTTTGTACCCGGCTCACCAAAGATAACAGGGCCGGTAACATAATCTACAGGCTCGCCAAATCTATTGACACTCTTGCCGTTAGACTCCATATCAAGCTGCTGTAAGTGTGCAGGGAATCTGCTAAGTCCCTGTGAATATGGCAATACTGCTGTTGTCTCATAGCCAAGAACATTTCTCTCATAAACACCAATAAGAGCATCAAGCATAGCAGGATTCTTACGGATATCAGTATTCTTTGCGAGGGCATCCTCTGCAGCTGCACCGTTAAGGAATCGTGCAAATACATCAGGGCCAAATGCAAGGGAAAGTACTGCTCCACCTACAGAAGATGTAGATGAATAACGGCCTCCGATATAATCATCCATAAAGAATGCATCAAGATAATCAGATGACTTTGCAAGTGGAGATGTCTCAGATGTAACAGCAATCATATGCTTGCTGGCATCAAGACCAGCCTTTGCAAGTGCATCCTTAACAAAAGACTCATTGGTAAGAGTCTCAAGTGTTGTACCTGACTTAGATACAAGGATAAATATAGAATGTGCAACATCAACTCCAGCAAGTACTGCTGCAGCATCATCAGGATCTACATTGGAAATGAAGTGTGCCTCCATCTTGAATGTACCTGTAACCTTTGCCCAATTCTCAAGGGCAAGATACATAGCACGAGGGCCAAGATCAGAACCACCGATACCAATCTGAACTACAGATGTGAACTTCTCGCCCGCCTCGTTAACAATCTCACCTGCATGTACCTTGTTAGCGAAATCAGCAATACGCTCCTGCTGCTTTACGTAAAACTCTCTTTTATTAACACCGTCTGCTACAACATCATCACCCAACTGACCACGTGTGAGCTGGTGAAGAACTAATCTCTTCTCACCTGTATTAATAACCTCTCCATTATAAAGAGCTGCATATTTATCAACTAACTGTGCCTCATCAGCAAGCTTTGCAAGTGCGTCGAGTACTGTATCATCAACCTGCTTGGCTGCATAATTGTATGACAATCCGTTAGACATAGGTACTGAATATTCAGCCACGCGCTTAGCGCCATTGGCTCCGGACATAACTGATTTAAGTTCCATCTGATTCTTTAACCCTTGAAGAGTCTTGTAAGATTCTAGCTTGTCAAAATTATTCCATGAAATCATGCTTGTCACTCCTTTAAAATACTGTTAATAGTTGCACTAACGATTATCAAAAACCTCGTTTTCATAATCTCCTATTGTCCTTTATATGGACCCACATTATCGTCTAAATTTTATATGATACAATACCTAATTGCAAGCGCATAAACCTTTAATTTAATTGGATTCTCGCTCATTCTCATTTACTCATTTATACTTTCATATTTCAATTATTCCATAGGTTTTTGATTTTCCTCAGAAAATCAAGAACCGGACAATACCAACATTTATCCGAAGGAGAAATGTTGTCCCGCAAAGCGGGATTTTTG
>FLNY01004874.1_pt1 | contig 19419 bp, 13 predicted proteins | sample 1140381 | NCBI WGS metagenome assembly FLNY01 (sample SAMEA3878172, study PRJEB12797) | bioreactor metagenome | biome: Moose rumen | place: Sweden | collected 2011-10
GAGTTATAATCAAAAGTTGTGGATTGGCTAAGATAGCCTAAATAGAAAAAGAGGGTTGAATCGGATAAAATGTTTTTACTACAAAACAACACACCGAAGGAACCCCCTTATGGCTATTTTACAATTAACAACGGAAAAAGAGAACAGTGTTTGCTTTGATTTTCTTGAAGAAAAAATCAGGGAAGAGAGCAAAAAGCTGATTGAATCAATCTATGCTGATGAAGTTCGTCAGTTTTTGGAAAGGATGTCTGCACTTGTTGACAAGAACGGAAACAGGCTTGTAGTCCGAAACGGCCACCACAAAAACCGCACCGTTCAGACTTCCTGCGGAAACATCGAAGTAACGCTTCCGAGAGTCGATGACAGGAAGGTCACGGAGAAGTTCGTCAGCAAAATCCTTCCGCCGTTCGTCAGAAAGACACCGACGGTTGAGACTCTGATAGCGGCTTTGTATCTTGCAGGCGTTTCCTCGAACAAGTTTCAGGAGGCATTGTCGAGCGTGTTCGGGGAAGATTCAAAGGGATTTTCTCCTGCGACGATAATCCGCCTGACAAAAGACTGGGCGAAGGAGTTCCAGGAATGGAAGAAGAGGGATTTGACCGGAAAAGAATATGTCTATGTCTGGGCGGACGGAGTGTATGTTAAGTCCAGACTGGACGGAGAAAAGACCTGTCTGCTGGTGATAATCGGTGTCGGCGTTGACGGGAAGAAAGAGCTTGTCGCAATCGAGCCTGGAATCCGTGAAAGCACCCAGAGCTGGCGGGAAGTTCTCCTTGACCTGAAATTCCGCGGGCTTACAAAAGCACCGAAGCTTGCGGTCTGTGACGGAGCTCTCGGCTTTCAGAATGCAGTTGATGAAATCTGGGGACAAATGAAGATCCAGAGATGCTGGTTCCACAAAACGGCGAACATTTTAGACAAGATGCCTAAGTCGGTTCAGAAAAAAGCGACAGAAATGATTCGGGACATGCACATGGCTGACACCAGAGAAAATGCGCTGAAAGCCTATGACAAGTTCATAGAAACTTTCGGTGCAAAATATGAAAAGGCGGTGGAAAATCTGAAGAAGGACAAGGATGATTTGTTCCGGTTCTACGATTATCCGGCCGAACACTGGACTCATATAAGGACTTCAAATCCGATTGAGTCCACCTTTGCGACAGTCCGTTTGAGGCACAACTCAACAAAAGGAAACGGAACTGCAAAGGCAACTGAAGCTATGGCTTTTAAACTCTGCCAGCAGGCAGAAAAAGGCTGGCGGCGATTGAAGGGCTTTGAAAAGCTTGAACTTGTCGTCAAAGATATAAAATTTGAAAATGGTGAGTTGAAGGAAGCCGCTTAAAACTTATGCCGGTTCAAACTTCAATCCACAACATTTGACAATTTCTCTTCTTTAACATATATTCCCCCAAGAAAGATATATAAACTTTTGAAGTTTTATAAATCTATTTAATCCATATTGTCATAACAGCAATTATCATAAAATCTTCCAAAACAATCTCGATACAAATGAGTTCCATAAGAACCGTCTTCTTTAACTTTATTGTTATAGAAATCATATGCTGGAACAAATGGCACATATGAATACTCTTTCGAAGTCAAAATCGAATATTTTCCCTTATGACATTGTTGTTTAGCCAGAGAGTTATATTTGTTTGATTTTTCCTTGCATTTTTTTCTTTGACTTTCGTTTTCAGTTTGTTTATTTTGAGCATTATTGTTCACAAATGTCACTGTGAAGAATTGTATAGGTTTATCTGTTGTATAAGAAAACTGTATCATATTAACCTCCTTACATTATCTGTATGCATAAAATTCTCTATCTCGATGCTTAAATTGCTTAGCTTCAAAAACGTAGGATTTTAAATGACTTAAATGATAAAAACCACAATCTTTACAATAATATTTGCGCATGGGTTTGTATTTCTGCCCTACTCCCCAATTACTGTAATTATGTCGTTTACATGAATTAATAATGGTACCGGCTTCCCGCTCTGTATAACAGATTTTTCGTTCCTGGAAACAAATAATGTCGTTCTGATTCTGATCTTTCATATCAATCCTCCTGATACTATAACTAGTACCAGAAGGGTGAGTAGTTGATATTTTTTTGTAATAAATAATTTTTTTTTATTCTTCGTCTGTTATGGAAGCAATTTTGATAGAGGCAGAATCTATATTACCTGCTAAAAATGAATAAGCAGCAAGTAATAACGGTTCCATATTATTATCCTGTTTACGAATTGTGAAAGATATTCGTTGTGGTAAAGATATAGAATCATCTTTTAGTTTTTTATCACAAAGTTTTATCAATTCCAATAGATTTGAAATTTTTTCTTCGTTATGTTTTATCGATAAATACTGAAGAATCTCTTTGTCGTCATTTAAAGAACCATCGATATTATGACGTAATCTAGTAACCCCTAACAATGTTTCCATTGCTGAGGCTATTATTCTGGCAGTATAACGTTTCTGAAAAGTAGTTTCAGCTTTTCGTTTTATTGCAAATTTTAACGATTTTTTAACTCCAGCAAAAATCAACTTAAGTTCATTAATTCCTATATTATAAACAAAACTTTTTACTCTCCATAAACTAATTGAAAGAATATCTAAACCAAAATTATTATTATCTGTATCTAAGAAATCAATTACTTGATTTAACACTTCCTTTTGCCAATCTTGAGAACAATCACCAAGAGAAAAACCTATATGCCTATGATATTTTCTAAGATTCTCGTTCTTTAATAATTCAGGTATCAAATATTTACTAACTTCAGGTGGCGTGTCTTTATGTATGCTACACAAGAAGAAATATAATTCTTCCCTAACTGTTATTGGTACTTGTGTATTAGTTGCCATATCAAGAATTGTTTGTATAGCCCCCTCAGTTATATTCTTAAAATCTTTTGGACATTCGCTATCATTAATACTTCGTCCATTATTCCAAATAGAAAGCACTGGAAATCGTAATGAACTTGAAAAATCAGATCTATCAGTTTCTTCAAAAATTGGATTACAACCTCTTAACCCCTTTTGGGTTTGTTTAACATAACACCAAACAGAATCTCCAATTTGCAAATTATATTTGGTTGGTACATAACAAATACAACTATCAAAGGAATTTATTCTCAAAAATACAGCTTCTTCATCACCAAATGATTTATTTAACTTTTTAATAATAGGATAAAATTGAGAAGTATTAATCTTTTCAAACTCTGCTGGTAACCATGATTGTAATAAATTGGTAATTTCTCCATTGCGTTTTATATATTTATATAAATCAGCCCAAGTATTTTCTTTACCAAAATCTGGACTAGGTAAATCCAACCAATTTCGTTTTGAATTTATTTTCCATTGTACAGTTACGGATTTTACTTCAGCCTCTGCATAAACTGATTTAAACTTCAATTCATAAGGATATTCATTGCCATACGTATATGTTAAATGTAGTTCACATAGTGTATCTTCCTTTAGAGGAAATTTATCACTTTCAAGCAATGCAAAATATGATTGTTTTCGGTTCTTATTATCGCCTTGAACTAAAGGAAATTCGTAATATTTTTTCCCCCTTGGAAGAATGAAATCCTTTACAGGAATCGCAATAGGAACACTAATTCCACGTTTAGGTCGAATAGCTCCATGATTTTTGTTTACTAAATCAACTCGTTTTTCAACACCATCGGAATCGACTTTAATATACAATGGTGGTAAATGGTCTTTCCATAAAGGAATAGCTGGTGTTAGATTTTGTAAATCTTCTAAGATTAATGCTCCTGAGCAAATATTGTCCTTTATTTCAATTGTAATAACATTTTTATTTGAATAATTCTTCTCTTCTATTTTATTTAATTCAGAAGAAAAATCTGGGATATTTATATTTTGTACAGTTGAATTTGAAAAATGATAAGCATTTATAGAAAGTTTATCTTTAAGTAATTCACACTCTTTTTTCAAAAAAAGTTTTGGAATAAACTTTTCATCTCCGTTGAATACAGTTTCTAAACCATCTTTAGTAATAATATTTGCAGGATATCTTTCAAATACAACACCATCAGAAAGAGGATTCATTTCAAGCAGTTCTTTATCTAACACAGCGATAATTTTTGTATAAATCCAATAATCATCATATTTATCAACTACATTTATTTCAGTACCTGGAAGTATTTTCCTTTTTTTTGTTTCTGCAAATACAGCGGCAATACTTTTTGGTATAGGAGAGGCCTCAATGAAATGCGAGTTGATACTGTTTCTCAAACATCGTTGTACTGGAGAAAAATCATCAAAATGATCAGGAACAATATAAATACACTTCATTGTATTTAGATATGAACTGATTTTTTCTGCAAAGACATCAGCAGTTGCGACTAAATCATCAATTTGTACATTTTCTTCATCAGCGTAAAATGACTTTATTGAATAATTATCTATAACATCTCCATTTCGAAGTAATTTTGAATAGAATCCAGGAACACATAATTTCTCATCGTTAATACTCCATATTTGATTAAGTAATTTAAATGGAACCCTTCCTGACTCTTCCGCTGTAGCAAAAAAAGGTTTATTAGAAGAAATATCTAACGCTGCTATCCTATTTTCCTTAACATTGTTTTTTGAGTCTTCTTTATAATGAAGTTTTGGAAAATACTTAGTACAGATAGTTTCTATCATGGAGGTAATATCTTTAAATGAATTTAATCCAGTTATTTCAACTGGAGTTTTTGTCTCATTGATTGAAATAAAAACATTCTCATCATTAATTTCAATACGTAATCTTTGATAAATATTTGCATTTCTTATGAAACCGTATATTTGTTTCAACTCTAGTGCAATTGTTAAAGAATCATATTTAAATCTTATAGGTTGTTGAAACAATTGAATATCTGAAGATTTATTAAGTTTTTTTGAAAGTTCCCAAAGAAGCACAGTATTTTTCGTTTCTTTATATAAACGGGAATCTTCTTCTACAGATTCATCTAGAGCTTGAAGTTTATTCCATGATTTCCAAATCTTTCTATAATTCCTGTCATTTAATAGTGTATTATTTGGAGGAAGATTCCCCCACTGCCCAATTAATTCTGCTTCTTCGCCATTTAACCATCTGTGTATTCTGTTATTAAAATCTTTTTGTTCTTCATTCAATGAATCATAACCAAATGTATCTTCTTTGAGATACAAAAGTTCATCCAACCTTTTAAGAAATGCCTTAAAAAGTCTGTTTTCACTGTTATCAAGAGTAGTATTATGAAAAACTCCAAGCATTTTTTGATCGGAAGCAATTTTTTGTTTAATAGTTCTTCCAGGTTTTTTGCTTAAATATCTTATAGAACTACTATCAGTTTCTCTAACGTGTTGTATTTTTGTAACAAGATGTTCTCGAATATTTTTTTCATGCAATTCGTCCATTAATGAATAAATGGCAGAAGAAGAAAAATCAATGATATTTTGCAATCTATCATTAGGCCACAAAATAGTTGAATATTTCTCCAATTCTGGTATTCGTCGTAATAGAGAATCAAAATTTGTAACTATAGGTTCATTTGAGACTGGATCAAATTTAAATGAGGAAATAAACCAATCCTGTATTTGCAGAAGGGTATATGCATCGGTATTAATTCCGTTCTCTTTTATATCTTCTAGCAAATGTTCATAAGACTCATACTTCATTTACAAATAACCTTATTTGTTGTTTCCATATACTCGATTAATCACTGCCTTTGCTAAATTATGTGCATCTTCTTTTTCCATATCAGGTTTCTGTCTCATGATGTAATCGGCAATTTTATTTTCATCATTCTTAAAAGCATTTTTGTGTGCACTAATATAGTTGATAATACTATTAAAGTTATTATCTGCTCCTATTTCTTCCGAAACGCTCTTTTCTGTAGAGCTTTCAGCTATTACAGATTCTTCGTTTTTCTTTTCCTCGTTGACTTCAGTTGTTTTTCCTGTATTATCCTGTTCATCATCATTTAAGATATAGTTAGATGAACACCACATAAACTGTCCATACCCCAGATTACTTGCATTATCAAAATCAGGGTATAAAGTTGCAGGAATAAGGCTTCGGATTTCCTTTAATACTCTTTCCTGTGTGCCTCTCCTTGTTTCTATACCTCTTAGTTTAGGCATTACCTTCTGAACAATTTGATCTTCAAAAGCATAATCCATAGCTTTCTTTTTTGATTCTGGATCTTCCGCATATACAACATCTGGATAATTTGCCATGTATGCTTCAATTGACTGCCAAACACGATGACCTAAAGCTCGTCCTGTAGAGCCGAGCAAATCATTAATATCTTGAATTGTTTTTTTATAGCCTTCAATTTCGCTATCAGCAAAAGGAGTTTCACTTGCTTTCAATAACCATTTATTCCAAGTATCTTTTGGAAGAAGATCTGAAGGTCTTCCTAACTGATTTATTTTCCCACTACGTCTTACAAATGTCTTTGGTCTTGGGAAGTTAATTACAATACCTCGGTCAAGAACTTTATCAGAAAGAGTTTTTGTTGTTTCATCCTGATTCATAGTACCAGTCCAGAGAACATTTCTTCCCAATTTAAGCTGCCAATCAGGCATTTTAGCGCCGATTTTCACTCCTAAAGTGGGAACATGCTCATCATCACAACCACGTCGAGTTTCCAACTTACTCAAAAAATCAGAGAAATAAAGTTCAACATTTGCAAGATTCATTTCGTCAAGAAGAATCAATGTCATTGTATCATTCAATCCAAGATTATCATTTGGATCTCTTTGACTTTGAGCCAACAATCTTAACACGTCCTGGGCATCAAAATAATTATCGATTGAATTAAAATACCCCAACATTGATTCCTGACAGTCCCAATTTGGTTGAACAGGAATTCCCAAAAAGTTTATTCCTCCAAAATGAGAATACAATCTCGGCAACTCTGATTTACCAGTACCACTAACACCTGCTAGTACAGTCAAAGGAGACATTTCCGAGGTTTTAAGAGATGTATGGAAGGCATTAATGATTCTTCGCGGAAAGTGTAAACCAAAATTATCGATTCCTTTGCAAATATCATCAAGCCATTTTTTTTCTGACTCTGGTTCTTCTTCCATTTTTGGAAGAAGATTCTCACCAGAAATTAAAGGTGTGTTAATTGCTTTTATTCTTTCCTGTTCATTAGATTCATTTGCATTTGTTGCAGTAAGCCTATTATAAGCATCCTGAATAAGGGCTCTTTCTCTCTCTGCGGTTTTCTGAGCAATCTCAGCCTCATGCAATTTTTGAATTAATTCACCATTCTGTGATTGTAAAGAAATATAATCTTGTTCTTTTTTATCAAATTCTCTTTTCTGAAGTTCAAATTGACGTTTTGATTCTTCCAACTTGCCTATTTCCATGTCCATATATTCAGTTGGATGCTTTGCAAGTATTTCTTCCTTGTGAGCTAAAATAGATTGTAATTCCTCAATCTTGTTATTTAGAACAGCTTTTTCTTGGAGTTCTTTGAAATCTCCATATGTATTAATGATTCTATCACGTTCTCTAATTTGCTGACGTAAACGTTCTGCTTCCTCTTCTGCAGTTTTTAATTGTGTCTCAACAGACTGAATTCGATATGCACATGCAATCTTAATCTGGTCTTCAATTTTATCTTCTTTATCATTTAATGACTTATTTCTGGTTTCGTATATTTTCTTATCTAACTCAAATCTTTTCTGATTTCTAATAAATTCCTCATTTTTTATCTTTAAGTTTTCTTCTTCTTTTCCAAGCTCAGTTATTTTATTCAAATAATATTCAACTGAATTTTCCCCTAAACTTGCTTTGAGAGTTTCTAATTTTTTTAATTCATCATCTTTTTCTTTGATAAGTTCATTTAGTTTTTCGTTAGCAGTTTTTAATGCTGCTATTTCTGATTTTAATGGCTCATTAATATTCTCAAGCTCATCAATTTTTCCTTTTAATTCTGCAATTTCTGATGTAATAGCTTTTATGTATGCTTCTTTTGAAGCTATAACTTCTTTTGCAGTTTTTTCATTTAATATGGCCTGTTCTTTCTCTTTTGTTATCTGAGCAATTTGAGAATCAAGTACTGCTTCCCTACTCTTATTTGCCTCACGAACCTTTTCCATTTCAGCAGTAAGTTCTTTTAGATTCTTTTCATTAATAGCAGCACAATTTGATTCTACATCCTTAAGCATTTTTGCTTTCAGATTTGCAATTTCGTTTTGAGCCGCAAGCGTCTTCTCTGTTAACGATACTTCCTTCGCAGTTAATTCTGATTCTCTTTTAGCAAATCTATTTTCAAAATCTTTAATTAATTCTGCTCGTTTTATAGCAAGCTGTTCTTCTTTTTCAGTAATTTCTTTTTCTCGTAATTCTAGAGGTTCAACAATAGATTTAAACTTTTCTTCAAATAATTTTTGATAGCTATTTGAGGCATCTAATTCCCTTTTTGCTAAACCTGCTTCCTTTTTATTGAGTTCTGCCTGTTTTGCATTCAGTTCTTGTTCATATTTCTTTAATTCTGCTTCATTCATATATTATCCTCTCTAACAATTAGTACCTGTTTTTATTAATAGTTGATATTTTCTGTTGAAAAATAACCGCTACATCCTAGATATTTAATAAGATTATTAATTTTAGTAGTAAAATCAATAATCTCAAGATTAGTATAGGTCGATTTTTCAGGAAGTTCTCCATGGCCTCGTAATTCTGCTATCCTATTTATGATAAATGGTAAATCTTTACACTCATAAGCCATTTGTTGAAGATTATTTTCACTTTCAGAACATAACCAGGCTAAAAAGTCTGCTTGTAAAGAAGTATCATTATCATTCAATGCTGACTCTATACGCCCATATGAGGCATTTTCAAGTATAGCTAATTTATTTGATTCAAAAATAAACCCAGCCTTTAAAGCCTTATTTTTTGCATATTCGAAATAGTCAACATTGATTTTTATACTCTTTGTTTTCTGCTGAAGAGTGTGAAATATTTTTTCAAGCAATTGATATTCATCTAAAATAACGACTGGTTGAATATTATTCTTATCAAGAGTCCCCTTAACTATTTCAAGTAAGATTTGAATATAATCTCCCGGAAGTACATTCATTAAACCATATCCATAATTTTCTTCAAGCTGTGTAATTGCTTTATTATCAATATTCTCTTCCTGAATGAAATCAAAATAAGTCTGTCTTTTTTCAGAATAATTTGATGTATCAATTTTCTTTTTAAATAGTATATCTATTATCCTTTCAACGACACCAAAATATTCAGTAATTCTAGTAGCGGAAACATCTGTCATATGACTATGTGCAGCTTTTCCACGTTCTTCTTTTAATTCTGATAATAAAGCTGGTAATGCTGATATTTCAATTGCCAGCTTACGAATCGGGCTAGTTCTTAAATCCTTGCTAATTGCAATTGCTAAATCCAATAATGAGAACAATTCATGATTTTCTCCAGCTTTCATAGAATAATTCATAGTTCCTAGTTTGACCCTAAACAGTTTTTCATTTTCATTACCTATTTGAAAGCCAATTTCCTTAGCAATTTTAACAATATAAAACCCTACTGTTACTCTATTTACATAACCTGTAGAAAGAGAACGCATTTCCTGAAGTTTTTTCTTTGCATAGATTTCATTTTCTTTTATATGATAATACAAAATCCATTCAATAATCTGATAAATATTTTCTATAGCTGAAATCTTAGCTTCATGTAATTTTCTTTGCTCATCAGACTTCTTCACTGGTTTATCAATAAGAGGAAGTAAGTTTTTTAGTTTTAGTAATTTTTCACCTATTTCGGGATATTTTGACCATTCACCAATATTCGAATCCTTTTTGTAAGTGAATCCAGCATCGCGTATAACTTTATTCTCAAGCCGATTCCTTAATCCTAGAATATATCTTTGCTCAGATTCCTTTAGATAACCAATATTTTCTGAGAAAAAAGGTGTAATGTTTCCAAAGCCATCAGATGTAATCCAAGAAAGTTTATTTCCTTCCTGTAAGATTAAATCAACTGTCAGATATGTAATACGGGAATCGGTTCCAAGATTAAAAGTGAGTTCATCGGTTCTATTATTTTTCAGAACTTTGTTAATTAAATCTCGTATTTCTTCTGTTTTTGGTTCAACATCATATCGAGAATCAATAAGAGAAAACAAAGCTCGTTTTATTTGTTTACTTTCTTCATAACCCGCTGAACTCGGGATGCTATAATAAAAGAAAGAAATATTATCGTGTTCTTCATTTGAAGAAGAAACACTACTAGTTGTGTATACTAATTCCTTTTGGTCTTCCATAGGAATAATATTTGGAAGAAGTTTACCAGAAATAGCGTCCTTAAAAATCGAATAATATGATGTTTTAGGGACAGTTGTTTCTTTTATTTTTGATAATCCGTTATCTGTAATACACATACTTTCATCAAGAAACCCCTTATGTTTAAGACGTTCTTGTAAAAAAGTAATTAAATCAATTTCTAAACCAGTCATTGAACTTAATTGTTTTGCATCCCTAATATTTACTTCTGCCATTCTGAGAATTAAAGATTCAAGTACATTATCACCAAAATTAGATAATCCTTTAATCGCTATTGTATATTCATAACATGGCCACAAAACCTTTTCATGGAGTCTTGTTTTTATTCCTGGCAAGGGTTGTGTATAATCTAAAATTTTCATAAACAAACTCCATATTCACTCGAATCACATAAATCAGCAAAATGCGCTAAAGCAGGAATGGTTGCAATTTGAATTACTTTATCAGATTCAATTTTGTTCTCCTTTCTTGCTTCAGGACTTGTACAGAATTTTTTATCACCAACAACAATTAAGGCTTTTTTCTGTCTTGTCATACTTACACAAAGTCTATTTACAGATTGTAAGAATCCAAAATTATCGTCTTTATTTGATCTAACTACTGAAAGGAATACAATGTCAAATTCCATACCTTGGAATGCATCAACAGTTCCAATTCTTAGTTTATTAGGTGGCAATTTTATATTTCTTTTTGAAAGAACCTTTTTAATATGTTCAACTTGTGCCTTATAGAACGTAATAATTCCGTATGAAAGATTCTTTCCTTCTTCACTATTACTCCATTCTTCAATCTTATCTGCAATTATTTCAGCTTCAGATTCTCTTATATAACTATTCCCTTTTTGCTTTTCAAAACCTTTTGAACTTGATACATCAATCCAAATAGCAGCTTTATTTTCTATGCCTTTGAGGGAATGAGAAAACTCTTCAGCATCTCTTGGTGAATCATAATGTTCTCCATACTTATCATAAAATTCTGCACTGGCAAAATTACCCAAAAGTGGATGAGTTCTATATTGTTTATCAAGTGTGACAGTTCTTTTTATACCATCTTTAAGTTCCAATGCCTTCATTCGTTCGAATAACTTCTCAAATAAACTTAATTCAGCCAGCTCATTCTTGTCCTGAATTGTATTAAACTTCTCAAGTTTTTCACAAATATCATCATCGACCAATTGTGGTAACTGTCTATGATCTCCAACAAGAATTATTCTTTTAACGGCTTTACACATTGGAATAAGTAAATCCGGTGGTGCTGCACGAGCTGCTTCATCTATAATTACAGTATCATACAAATAGTATGCTTTATCAGAGCTATTAAGATTTCTTTTTTGTATATCCATTACAGAAGAATCTGATTGCTGGGCAGTAGCGGCAAATACATAACTACAATCTTTAATTGCCTTTTCAAGAACTTGGCTGTTTGTTTCAAGTAATCTTGCCCAATCCATAAGAATACCTTGTTTTTTATCCCTACAAGACAAATTGTCCTCGTATTCTTTCTCAACCTCAGCACATAGTTCTAATATTTCTTGTTTAAGCTCATATTTTATATAACGAGGTTTTGGAGAAAATCTTTGAAGTAAGATATCTTTTATTTCTGACAATTTTATAAAAAAATCTGAATTTGACGCATCTGGTATAGTCTGATATGAATCGAAAAGAATTTCTTGAATATCTTCATTTCTATTTGTAAAGAATCCAATATCTTCAAGGGCAGCAATTAAATCCATTAATCTTTCTGCTCCATCATCAATATAAGACTCATAAGTTAATCTGATACTTCTAATATTTCTAAGAATATCAGAAGTATTTATTATCATTTTTGGTTGTTCGATTTTTGAAAGAAAATCTTTTGCTTTCTGTGAAGCTGAAGATGATAATATTGATAAAGATAATATTTTCTTTAGCAAAGCCTCTTCTGTTTCAACAGATGGTTTATATTGATATTCTGCACATTTTACGGAGTAATCTATCATTTCATCACTAATTTCTAATGATGCATTGTTTTCTTCCACTCTCTTTACAATTTTATCAATCCAAAGTTTTATATTTTCCTTATATTCTTCCTCTCCTTTTCTTTTACCAAATTTAGGGGTTGGGAGAGAATTTACACTGAGACGGTCTATCATATTTGTAACAGCATCATGTTGGTATGAAGTCGCCAAAACACGACCTGCACATAAATCTTTTTTATCCTGCTGTTCATTAAGCATTTCAAGAATTGCAGTTATAACAGTAGTCTTTCCTGTTCCTGGAGGTCCTTGAATAAGAGCAATATCAGGAGTCTGAAGGGCCATCTCTATCGCTTCTCTTTGTTTTTGGGTAGGTTCATTCGAAAAAACTTTTTCAAGAGTATGTTTTGATATTTTCTGTGAGTTGCGCTTTTTTTGATCTCCCGGAATTGGAGCCTCGTCTTCGAGTAATAATCCTAAATGTTGGATACCACAATTTCCCGTATTGATTAATTCCCAAGCTTTCTCCTGTCGTTCAATTTGTTTTTCTTCAGGAAATGTTGAGATTGTAATAAACCCACTTTCAGGAATCTGTTCATTTTCTCTTTTTAATTCAACCTCAATGCAGTTACCATTAACATAAGAAACTTCTGCTTCAACTTCCTGTTTTACATCCTCATAATCCTTTGGGTTATTTCTTCGTTCAAGTTTTTGTTCTTTTCTCTTCAAAAGATAATCATTCCAACTACATTCTCTGTTCTGTAAGAAATATGGAATTTCTGCATTCTTTGAAAAGAACTGGATTTCATAATTCTGAGGTATATGAGCATCTTTTACATCAAGAAAAACTTTATATCCATTTGGGATTCTTTCAATATTGGAATAATTGATATGGTCAAATTTTCTAGCTAAATCAAGAACCTTTTTTCCTCTTTCCTTTGTATATTCTTTCCATGCATCCAAATATGTGTTTTTTTTTCTGCGGATAGAATCTAACTGTTGTTGGGTCAAGATTGAAGTAATTGTTCTCTGATTATCAAAGCTAAAAGTTCCCTTCACTAATCGGTAATTAGACTGAGGACTGTTATTTCTTCTTTTATAAGACTTTGAAGCTTTATAATATATTCCTTCTGATGTTTCGATTTTCTTTACATCGACATTCTTTTCTTCTGTTATGATTGAAAAAGCAAAATCAGCACCTGTAATTGAATCTTCATTCTCTGCACATGAAGCTTTAATAATGAAATATGTTTCATTATTTATTATTATTAAACTACGGCTAATTACAGAATTAAAATTTTCCTTAAAAAGCTTTGTTGAAGGGTCTACCAGTACATGTACATCATTTAATGTCAGTAACTTTCCACCAAAAAATATCAAACGAGCAAGAAAATTCCCGTTTTCATCAGAGTTTTTTATCTGACAGATGTGAGATGTTCCTACTGACAGATATTCATCTATAGTAATAGCCTGCTGTTTATATACAAGCTCAAAGTTTTTTCCATTAAGAACAAAATTATCATTATTTGGAATAATAAAATTATTCTCTACTGGCATTTTAGAACCATCTAGTACTTTTCCTTCTATATTAAATTCTATAGTTGCATAAATTTCGTCTAAAATCATTGAAAATCTCCTTTGAAACTTAACTCAAAGATTTTTTCTTCTAGTGTTTTTTTGTTTTTTACCACAATATGAATTGCAGAAAAGTCATTTAAAGAAACTGCTACTGATGAAAAAAGTTCTTCCTTGTGTTTTTCTGTAGTAATATAAATACGAAAGTTATCTGTAGTGACAGACTCTTCTTTTTTTATAATCAAGTATTTTTCTTTTTCATGTTTTTCAACATTAATAATGATAAATGGTATTGAATTAGTTTTATGGTTAAATTGAACAAAAACCCTTTCAGGAACATAAATTGAGGAATCACTAACTTCCCTAGTAAATACAACCTTATCATCACTTTTTATTAGAAGTATAGCTTTTAATTCTTCATCACAAAATGGACATCTATCGCGTTTTTCATCATATAAGTGGGACATAGAACATTCTTTGCAACTTACAGTTGTATCAGATGCTTCAGCCATTGCTTTTGCCCAAAAATACATTGGCGGACGAGAATCTATTGATTCTTTTCCATCTGTAAAAGTTTGATTAAAGAGCCTAAAAAGTTTTTCATTTAAAAAGAACTCTCTTGGTAAACCATTTTCAGTATGATTTCTTTTATCTTCAGGATCTTCTATCCAGGGAATAGTTCCTGAATAAAGAGTATCCACCTCTTTAGAAGTGGTACTTTTTGTAATAGAAGCATCCCATCCTACAGATTCTCCTTTATTTGACCCCTCTATTATTCCGCCATCAAAAGGATGATTAGATGCTAAAGTTTCAAAGGCTAAAGTTGCAAAAGAATATGAATCAGATGCAAACGTGCATTTTGATTTTTGATTAATTATTTCAGGTGCAGCATATCGTTGAGTATAAACAAGTTTCCCATTATTTGGAGAACTTAAATGAATATTATCTGCATCTATCAACCATGCATTTTGATTTTGATTAAATGGATTCTTTGAAATAAAAATGTTATTTGGAGATAAATCGCAATAAATCAAACCATTAGCATGTAATTCTGAAAGAATTGACGCAACTTTTGAAAGCATTTCAAATCTTCGCCTATAACTGCCAGTTTCTGGGAATGTATTAATATTCATTAATGAACGGAAATCATCTGTCTCATCCAAAAAACGCATAACATACCCAGCATAATCTGTCAAAACTGCCATTGGATAAGCAATATGTATATTTTCCGGAAATGGAATTTTATTAAGATACTTTATGTCATTTGATAGTCTCTCAAATAATTCAGGATTAGACTTATTGGAGATAACATTTTTTGTTGAATCTAATAATAGTTTTATAAGTATTTTAGAATCTTTTGTGGTGTAAACGACTCCTTGACCGCCTTCATTAAGAATTGAAACGATTTCATGCTCTTTGAGGTATTCATCTTGCAAAGCTTTTCCAATAAGTTCATTTACATTCATTATGCAAGCTCCATAATTGCAATCGTCTTATCATCTGAATGTTTTGGAACAGGCCAATTTTTCATCAATTTTGATAAAACTCTTTTTTTTGTAAAATATAATTTACTATGCAGCGATTCTATTAGATCTTTTGAGAATTGAATTTCAGTTCCTGTTTGTAAATCAGAAGAAATTCCATCTGTAGCAATTAAAATATACTTATAGTCACTAATAGGGAGTGATTTATACTCCCATAGATTAATTAAATTGGAGTTAGATAGTGAGAATGTCTCATTTGAGAAAGAACTTGCTTTATTATCGGAAAGTAGAATATCTTTTTCATTTGATTTTCCAATTGAACAAATCATTCCATCTCCCAATCTCGCAATAAATATCTTGTTTTTTGTTGCTAATGCAAATAAACAAGTCGCAGAACACTCTTCTGGTTTATGTTCACCTAAATGGGACTTCCAAAAATTCTGTATCAATTCAAAGAAGTCTTTTATTGAAGTTGTATTCTTATTATTTTCAAAGTTCTTTGCAGCGTTTAAAACAGCCTTACATGCAGTTTTAGACCCAATATGAGAAAATGGCTTACTTCCCAATCCATCACTTACTACTACTAATGAGAAATTTCTTGATTTATAACAAAGATAACCATCCTGATTAGGAAGATTATGTTTTATATGAGCTGGGCCTATCTGTGAAAAACCAATTACTTTTCTCTTCACTGTTTATTTCCTACTAAAATTATCTGCTACAACATTTATATCTGCAGCCCTAAATACAGAGATCTTCTTTTCAGTATTTATCTGTCTAAAGAAAGCATCAGCACCTACTAATACAATTGCAAAATGTTTATGTTCATCTAAAGAAATGGCCTGAAGAGTTGACTCACAATTATCATTACAAGTATATCCATCAGTAAGAATTACGAAATACTTTAGATTTTGACAGATTCTATTCAACTCTTCATTACTTCCATCCCAGTCTTGTTGAATAAAGGTAAGTTTTCCATCACACGAATTCATTTCTGGATACAATCGTAAAAATTTTACTAAATCGTTAGTAATAGCGTTTTTGCCAAGAACATTCATGCTACCTGATTTATCAACTAAAACTGTTATTTCTTTCATATTAGAAGTCCATCATATTATTAATCATTTTTTGTTCATTATTATCCATAGCAGGAAGAGACAATAGTTTATTTGGATCTGCAGATTTAGAACGTACACTAACACTCATAGTCACGAATCTAAAGAAATCCTTAATTTTAGAAGCTTCATCTGCATGGAACAATCTGTTTTCTGTACCTTCAAGGAACTTATTTAGAACGGTCTCTCCTGATTCACCAGCCTGAATTTCCATTGCAAGTCTATCACATTTTGCTGAACGTCCAGTAGTAATAAAATCCAACATGGGCTGCTCCCAAGAGTCATTAGGCTGACCATCTGATACAAGTACAACAGTGGGTCTATATCCTCTAGATGGAATAGTATCCTTATCTTCAATTAAGTCCTTTGCCATCTTAAGAGCCATTCCCATTGGGGTTCCACCCGAAGCTCCAAGTTGAATGTTTGAAATTTGACTGCAACTCTGCAATGGTAAGACATATTGTGCCCCACCATCACCGAATGCAATAATTCCAACCTGAATTTCTACTTCATTTTGGGCTTCTTTTTTAAATGAATTAATCATTTCATTAACTGCAGCATTTAAAGTTGCAATTTTCTCTCCAGTCATACTTCCACTTCCATCTAGCATTAATATAACTGGAAGAGGTCTTGCCTTTGCTACTGTGTACTTTGATGGATCGAATGCCATAGTATTTTCTCCTTAATAGGGTTATTACCCTTAATTTGATTTTGTTACTTAGATTAGTAGCAAAAAAGAATTAACTTGATATTTTTTTCTGAACTTTTTCAAAAAATTCAGAAATTCGATTGCTTATATAACCTTCATCTTTTCCATACCTTGCAGCCAGTTCGCCTTGTGTAGGCATTGCTTCATGTGAAAGAAATACTTTTAGCAAATCGACATCAAGAAATGTTCTGTTCTGCAATAGTTCTACGATCTGAGCAATTAAAAAGGTTCTTTCCAAAAGCTGAAGAATTCTCAATGTTATAAAAGATGAAAGATATTCTTTTTGTCTTTCCTGACATTTATCAAAAACCTGTTCAATTATTGCCAAATCTTCCAAAGCATATTCTGTTTTAAATACGTCTTGTTCAGGAGTCAAATAATTGTTATGAACAGCTTCTGTCTCAAAAATTGAAACATTCTCTTCTTCATTTTCTCTTATTTGTTCTTCAACAACTTGAGATTGATAATATTTGAGAATTAAATCTTTTACGTCATCTACAGACAACTTTGATTGTTTAGCAAGCCAGATTTGTACCTTTTCGTTTGAAGGATTTTTTCCAATTCTCTCAGCTTCTCTTACAAGCTCAACAGCTCTGTTATATTCATCCTTAGTACACATTCTGAATTTCTTAACTTCAGCCTTTTCTTTTTTATGTCGAATTTCCGTTGCTAAACAAGAATAGAGGAATCCAATATATGTTGAACCTTCTTGTTCATTATATTTTTCTACAGTACGTCTAACACAGTGAGTAATTTCAATACTTGCTTTACAAACATCTTCTTCTTTAAAACACATTAAAGCCCAATCCCAAATTGGAGCATAAATTTTTTGAAGAAGCTTTTTATAATCTATAGATTCTTTATCTTTTATTTCTCGAATTTTAGAGAATATAGATAGAATTTCTTCTTCCTTTTTTTGCTTGGCTGCATTATTTGTCATATGTACCACCTTACAAAGAGAAGAATTCATTTAAGCTTTGTCTAGCATCTTTTCCGTTATCTGCAACCATTGAACTTGTAAGATTATTCAAATAATACAGTGAAGTAACATCATACAATTCCGGATTACAAGGTTTATTATTATCATCAAAATCAACCTTACCGTATACCACACTCTTTACATCACAATTCAAAAACTTTTCTGCAAAAGAAAGAACACACATTAGAATCATAGGTAATGGTTTTGGACCATATGTAATATCAGCATAAATTTCTGTATGTTCTTCGATTTTATCCAGCATGTTCTGTAATCGTTTTTCATGAATGTCTTTTGTTTCCTTAAACTCAGAATCTAAAGTTTCATAAGAAATCTTTGCTCCAATTTCACTATTGATAGCGTCTAATTCCTGCATGAATAAGCCGCTATTTTTTCCACTATTACCAGCTTTATCTAGGGTTCGTAAAAGGATAACCCTCACATCATCATTCTTTTTTAATGATTCTGCTAGAATCGCATTTATCGGAAACATTACCTCTTTTGAATAATTGCAATTGGTATTACCTGTACCAGCGTAAACCATAGCATTCATGTTTTTTTTCATTGGAATATCGCAAAAAATAATCTTTTTCATATAAGAAATCTCCTTGAAAATAGTATCAAATATTAATTATTAGGAATGGAAAAATGTCGAGTTGATATTTTCTTTTATAATTCTTTTCATTTTTTTTGCCTTAGCCACAAAATTTAGTTAAGCACCTATCAAATAGGTGCTCGTCTCAGTCTTTCTATTATAAACCCACATATAATGGAAAACAACTCACTTTTTTAAATTATTTGAATTGGACGCTTTCGATTTTTTTTTATTACAAGTAGTTTTAACTGTTTAATCTTTATTTAAGAATTGAAGCTGAAATTTTAATTTTTGTTCAAATTCTAATTCTACTGAATCATTCGTAATTCCCAAAACCTTCGCCTTCACTTTATACTCTTCGCCATCTTGAAGGAATCTAAATATTAGACTTTCACCTCGTTTTATCACAAGTTTTACTTCTTCCTGGATTTCCGGATGTTCTTCAACATATTTATCGACTATTGTTACAATCTGTGATATCAGATCTTCTTTCTCATCTAGAGTATGCTTTACCTTATTTAAAGAAATTTCAAACGACTCTAAAGTCATATTATCAACTATTCTGAGTCGGGGTATATATGGTTTTTGCTTGCGTAAGTCAGTTATAGCATCCACCAACTTACCATCATCTTTATCAACTAAATGCAAAAGGCCAAAACCAAGTTCTAATACAAATTTGTCATCAAATCCTATCATAATTTTAATA
>FLNY01003806.1_pt1 | contig 19400 bp, 14 predicted proteins | sample 1140381 | NCBI WGS metagenome assembly FLNY01 (sample SAMEA3878172, study PRJEB12797) | bioreactor metagenome | biome: Moose rumen | place: Sweden | collected 2011-10
CGAGCACCTGCCGGCGCGAGGCTCCGTCGCGCTGTATGGCGCGGCGGATGCGCAGAGGGCGCGGCGCCTCTACGACTACGAGGCAGTCCACGGCATCAAGGAAGCCGGCCTCGACGAGGATGGCACTCTCGAAACCGACGACTGGCGCTGTCTGTGCGGCCACCCACTGCCGGAAGTCGGCCTTCACGGCGGGGTGTACGACGCCGTTGATGGCGGCGGCGTGGCTGGCGTCGGCGAAGAGGAAGGCAGCAATGGCGCCCTTGTTCAGCGACCCGTCGGAGCCGTAAGCCTCGGGGCCTACGAGAGCCTCTATCCGGCAGCGCAGCTGAGGCTCCAGCATCAGGCGGCGCGCCTCGCTGTCGCTGTCGTAGACAGGGATGCGATAGTTCGAGGCGAGCAGGCGCGCCACGTATGTCTTGCCGCTGCCTATGCCGCCGGTGATGCCTACGACTGTCATTCTTCGGTCTGCTCTATTAGGAATTGTACGCGCTGCGGCTGTATGCGCACCTGCGAGACGCCCTCGGGCACCGAGCGCAGCTGCAACGTCAGCATGGAATCGGGCAAAGCCATGAGTTGCTCGTATGTAGCGGTAATGACAAACTGGTCGCGCGTCACACGTTTGTAGTCCTTCGACCCGACGCGGAAGGCCACCGTGGCCGCGGCGGGGAAGGTGCGCAGCGACAGGCCTGCGGGGAAGTTGGTGCCTACGATGGGCACTTCCACTTGTTTCTCAGTGAAGACATCGACGTCGGCCACGACACGCACCTCAGCAGGCTCAAACTTGACACCCCGCACGGCGGGCAAAGCCACCGTGCGCTCGACGCTCTCGGTGATGCCGTTGACGTTGGTGACCACGGTGGAGACCTCAGTGAGCGAGTCGAGGTAGTTCTGCTCGGCCCATACGGTGACCGAGTCGGGCTGGCAGCGCAGCGATGCGAGATAATAGAGAGGGGCCGGCTCTACGTGCCCTCGGAATGTCACGGGCACGCGCTTCATGTGGCCGCGCGTGTAGTAGAACTCGAGCGTGTCGGGACGTATGCTCACGAAATGCGTCGAGCCGTCGAAGCTGCGCTGCAGGCTCTTCTGCACGTCGCCGTGCGTCACCACGACGTGGTGGTACGTCTCGCCATGGTCGTAGGCCTTGAAATCAAGCGAAATCTGCCTACGGCGGTCTTTGGCATAGTAGCCCATGAGCACGGTGCCACGGTCGCGAACGCGCACCTGCACCGTCGGCGGCAGCTCTGTCGTCAGCACCGCTTCAGGCGGCACGCCGGTCAGCTCCACGGGCACCTCGACGTCCATCTCGTAGCTCTCGTTCAGCGTCAGCAGCAGCCAGAAGGTTGCTGAGACGAGCATGAAGAATATAAACACGAAGGCCTCCCTGCTGAGCTTACTCAGCAGGAAGGCCTTCAAGCCTTCGAAAGCGTGCTGTAGGCGATGCCTGTCCATGTCCTGACGTGCGGGAAAGGGGGCTTATTTGGCGTAGGTCTCGGTAGAGGCTGCCGAGGCGAAGACGGAGTTGCGGTCGACGCGCAGACGCACGCCGGAAGCCACCTCCACGATGAGCACGTTCTTAACCTCGTCGATATCGCGTACGATGCCGTAGATACCGCCGGCGGTGATGATTTCCTGCCCCTTCTCGATGCTGTTGCGGAAGTTCTGGATTTCCTTCTGCTTCTTCTGCTGCGGACGTATCATGAAGAAATACATGATGGCAAACATCGCTACGAGCATCAGGATCATGCCCATGCCGCCGTCGCCCTGGGCCTGGAGGAATACGATTAATGGAGTCATAGTCGTGAAAATTTAATTATTGTTTGTACCCGGTTGAGACATGTCTTTGCGCAAGCGACCCTCGTCAATCAGGCGCCGGAAGATATTGTCGAGCATGCCGTTGACGTAGGCGCCGCTCTTGGGCGTGGAGTACATCTTGGCAATCTCTACGTATTCGTTTATGGTGACGACCACGGGAATCTGCGAGAACGTGAACGCCTCGGCAAGGGCCGTCTGCATGATGAGCAGGTCCATGAACGCCAGGCGCTCCATGTCCCAGTTGCGCAGCGACTGCTGGATAAGCTGGCGGTAGCCGTCGCAGCCCAGCACCGTGGCACGCAGCAGGCGGCGGGCGAACTCGCGGTCCTCCTCGTCGTGGTACTCAGGCAGCAGAAGCTGATGCGCGCCGGCAGCGGGGTCGAAGCGCTTGATGGTCTTCAGCACGAAAGTGTCGACGATGAAGCGGTCGTCATTCCAATAGAGGCTGCGCTCTTCGAGGATTGAATCAAGTTCCTCGTCCTCGGCAATAACCTTCTGGTAGAGCAGGCGCCATAGGTTGCGGTCGTCGTCATAAGTAGTTGGCTCGCTGCCGCTCATCCACTCGGCATAGATGTCCGAGTCGGTGATGCGCTGGAGCAGACGACGCACGTAGTCCTCCTCGTCGGTCCACGTCTTCTTCTGGTTGTCGATGAAGTCGCGAAGCTGCTCGTTGGAAGCCAGCTGGGCAATGAACTTGTTGTCGATGAAGCGGGAACTGGGAGCTTCGCCCTCCTTAAGGCGCTGATAGCGGCTCAGTGCGGTGGCGTAAGAGCGCTCGGCCAGACGGTTGAGCTCTAACATGAGCCCGAGCATGTACAGATAGAGGTCGTAGGATTTCGAGAGACTCATGAACAAGTCCTTCTCGGCGGTATCCAGCTTGCGGTCGCAATTCATATAGTAGACATACACCTGCTGCACGACCTTCAGGCGAATCAATTCCCTATTTATCATAAAGTGTCTTTACGTTATCGAAAATATGTCAATTAAACGAGTGCAAAGCGAGCCTTGCAATACAAACATCTCCGTTTGCGACTGCAAAATTAGCTATTTTACTCTAATTATCGCGCTCGAAAGGAAAGTTTTTGAAAAAAATTTGGGCTGTTTCCCGAATAATACCTACTTTTGGCACGCTAAAACGATAAAACACATCCAAAAACTCACAATGAAAGACAATTTTAAGGACTACGGAAGCAAGGAACGAGACATCCTCTTCTCTAAATCCATCAAGGCAGGGAAGCGTCTCTATTATGTTGATGTCAAAAAGAGCAGCAAGGGCGATATGTACCTCTCGCTCACCGAGAGCAAGCGCATAGTAAGCGGAGACCCCGAGATGCCTCAGTTCTCCTACGAGAAACACAAACTCTTCGTCTACCCCGAAGATTTCGAGAAGTTCACAGGGGCACTGGCTGACGCCATGAGATTCATCTACGAGCAGCAGGGCCCCGTGGAGCAGCGGCCCGAGGAAGCGCAAGGCGAGATTCAGCTCGAGGACATCGAATTCTGAACGATTGCCACCTTCATGTCACACAAGGGGGCGACAAGATATATGCAGGGGCAAAACCTATTTCTCATCAGACGCGAAGAATTCTTCGCGTCTTTTCGTTTTTTCTAACCTTTTTACGTACCTTTGCAGCGCAATAACAGGAATCTAACACTTTACCACTATGGCCATATCCTTTTTCCGTACACCTCAAAGTATCATCGCCACGCAGGCTGACCACCAGCTCACGCAAGACGAAACGAATAAACTCGCCTGGCTCTACGGCAACGCTGAACCGCTTCACGCCACCGCTCTCGAAGGTTTCTTCGTAGGGCCGCGGCGAGAGATGATTACGCCATGGAGCACCAACGCCGTGGAGATAACACAGAACATGGCGCTCAACGGCATCACACGCATTGAGGAATATTTCCCCGTCGCCAGCGACGACGCCGACTACGACCCTATGCTGCAACGACTCTACGACGGACTCTCGCAGCAAATCTTCGACGTCGACATCAAGCCCGCGCCAATTCTCAAGATTGAAAACCTCGAGGAGTACAACGAACAGGAGGGACTCGCACTCTCACCCGAGGAAATAGAATACCTCCACGACATAGAGAAGCAACTCGGCCGACAGCTCACCGACAGCGAGGTCTTCGGATTCGCACAAATCAACAGCGAGCATTGCCGACACAAAATCTTCGGCGGCACATTCGTCATCGACGGCAAGGAAATGCCCAGCAGCCTCTTCGCCATGATCAAACGCACCACCCAGGAGAACCCACACAAGATAATCTCTGCCTACAAGGACAACGTTGCATTTGCCGAAGGACCCGTCGTAGAGCAGTTCGCACCAGCCGAACATGCCACCAGCGACTTCTTCCGAGTCAAAGAGATAGAAAGCGTCATAAGCCTTAAGGCCGAGACGCATAACTTCCCTACTACCGTAGAGCCCTTCAACGGGGCATCCACCGGCACCGGAGGAGAAATACGCGACCGCATGGGGGGAGGCACGGGTTCATGGCCTATCGCCGGCACAGCCGTCTACATGACCAGCTACCCCGACGCGACGCCGCAGGGCGCTATGGCCCCGCGGCCCTGGCTCTATCAGACGCCCGAGCAAATCCTCATCAAAGCCTCCAACGGCGCCAGCGACTTCGGCAACAAGTTCGGGCAACCACTCATCACAGGCTCTGTGCTCACTTTCGAGCACGAAGAGAACGGCGAGCAGTACGGCTACGACAAAGTCATCATGCTCGCCGGAGGCGTAGGCTACGGCACCAAGCGCGACTGCCTCAAGGGCACGCCCGAGAAGGGCAACAAGATTGTAGTCGTCGGCGGCGACAACTACCGCATCGGCCTCGGAGGCGGATCCGTAAGTTCTGTCGACACTGGCCGCTACTCCAGCGGCATCGAGCTTAATGCCGTGCAGCGAGCAAACCCCGAGATGCAGAAACGCGCCTACAACCTCGTACGCTCACTATGCGAAGAGGACGTCAACCCCGTCGTCAGCATACACGACCACGGCTCGGCAGGCCACGTCAACTGCCTCAGCGAGCTCGTCGAGGACTGTGGAGGACTCATAGATATGGCCAAGCTGCCCATCGGAGACCCCACGCTCTCCTCTAAGGAAATCATTGCCAACGAGAGCCAGGAGCGCATGGGCTTGCTCATCCAGGAAGAACACCTCGACCACGTACGACAGATTGCAGAACGCGAGCGCGCCCCGCTTTATGTCGTCGGAGAAACTACAGGCGACGCCCACTTCGCCTTCGAGCAACCCGACGGCGTACGTCCCTTCGACCTCGACGTAGCTCAGATGTTCGGACATTCCCCAAAGACCGTGATGACCGACGAAACCGTCGAACGAAAATATGAGAATGTTACGGCAGAAGAGGAAAACAAGTCGATAGCCAATCTTCAGGCATCATTGGAAAAAGTGCTGTCACTCGAGGCTGTAGCTTGCAAGGACTGGCTGACGAACAAAGTCGACCGCTCCGTCACAGGCAAGATTGCACGCCAGCAATGCCAGGGCGAACTGCAGCTGCCGCTCTCAGACTGCGGCGTCGTAGCCCTCGACTATCGCGGACGCAGCGGCATAGCCACTGCACTCGGTCATGCCCCTCAGGCCGGACTTGCCAATCCGGCAGCCGGATCAGTGCTCTCTGTGGCCGAGAGCCTCACCAACCTCGTATGGGCGCCGCTTGCCGAAGGACTCGACAGCGTCAGCCTCTCAGCCAACTGGATGTGGCCCTGCCGCTCGCAGAAAGGCGAGGACGCACGACTGTATCAGGCCGTGGAAGCGCTCTCTGACTTCTGCTGCGACCTCGAGATAAACGTGCCTACGGGTAAGGACAGCTTATCCATGACGCAGAAATATCCCGATGGCAACAAGATTATCGCTCCCGGCACCGTCATCGTAAGTTCGGGCGGAGAGGTGAGCGACGTGCGCAAAGTAGTAAGCCCGGTGCTTGCCGACGAGCCAAAGAGCGCCCTCTACCACATCGACTTCTCATTCGATGAGCTTCGCCTCGGAGGCAGTGCCTACGCTCAAGCACATGGCAAGGTGGGCTCCGACGTGCCTACGTGCACCAACCCAGAATACTTCCGCGACACCTTCAACGCCGTGCAAGAATGTGTCAAGCGCGGACTGCTGCTTGCCGGACACGACATCAGCGCCGGCGGACTCATCACTACTCTGCTCGAGATGTGCTTCGCCAATACGCGCGGAGGCATGAAGATAAACCTCGTGAACTTCGAGACCGAAGATATCGCCAAGATTCTTTTCGCCGAGAACCCCGGCGTCGTAGTGCAAGTGGCCAACAAACACGAAGCGGCCTTCAAGGAACTCCTCGACGAGGCTGGCGTAGGATATATATATATAGGTACGCCCGCGCGCGAACGTAGCTTACGCATACGCAAAGGCAACTTCGAAGAGACGCTCGACATTGATGCCCTGCGCGACGTCTGGTATGCGCCTTCACACCGCCTCGACCAGAAACAGAGCATAAACGGCCAGGCCGACCAACGCTTCAAGAACTACAAGCTACAGCCCATCGACATCCGTCTGCCACGCCACTTCACAGGCAATCTTGCTCAGTACGGCATCAGCGCTGACCGCTGGCACAACTCCACCTCCCAAGCCAGTTCCAAAGTACAGAGTCAAGTTCCCGGCGGTCAGTCCGCAGGAGCCCCCGCCCCCCGCGCCGCCATCATCCGCGAGAAAGGCACCAACGGCGAGCGCGAGATGGCCTACTGCCTCTACCTGGCCGGCTTCGACGTCAAGGACGTCATGATGACCGACCTCATCACAGGGCGCGAGACGCTCGACGACATTCAGATGATAGTCTTCTGCGGAGGATTCTCAAACAGCGACGTACTCGGCTCCGCCAAGGGCTGGGCCGGCGCCTTCCTCTACAACCCCAAGGCCAAGGCCGCCCTCGAACGCTTCTATGCACGTCCCGACACGCTCTCACTCGGTATATGCAACGGATGCCAGCTCATGGTAGAACTTAACCTCCTGGGCCTTACGGGTGGCGAGAAAATGCTGCATAATGATTCCCACAAGTTTGAATCAGCCTATCTCGGCCTCACCATTCCCGAGAACAAGAGTGTACTCTTCGGTTCGCTCGCAGGCAGCAAGCTCGGTATCTGGGTTGCCCATGGCGAGGGTAAGTTCCACCTGCCTCAGCCCGAAAGTGAATACAACGTAGTAGCAAAGTACAGCTACGACGCCTATCCAGCCAATCCCAACGGCTCTGACTACAACGTGGCAGGCCTCTGCTCGGCCGACGGCCGTCACCTGGCCATGATGCCGCACCTCGAACGAGCCATCTTCCCCTGGCAGTGCGCCTACTACCCCGCCGACCGCCGTATGGACGAAGTTACGCCCTGGATTGAAGCCTTTGTGAATGCGAGAGTTTGGTGCGAGAAGACCCACCCTCAACCCCTCTCATGAGGGGGGGAGAGGTTAGTTACCTTCAATATATGACTCCCGATACCAATATTCAAGATACATTGCGCCAGCCTCTCCCCTCCCTCACGGGAGGGGGCGGGGGGGGGTCTCTCTTCCCCACCTTCTTCCACATCGGCCTCTTCACCATTGGCGGTGGTTATGCGATGATTCCGCTCATCGAAGCTAAGGTCGTGGACGAGAAACAATGGATCACGCGCGAGGAGCTGCTCGACTTGATGGCTGTGGCGCAGTCGTGCCCCGGCATCTTCGCCGTGAACATCGCCATCTTCATAGGCTATAAGCTGCGAGGGGTGCGCGGAGCACTCGCCGCCACCCTCGGCTGCATCATGCCCTCGTTCCTCATCATCCTCGCCATAGCCCTCTTCTTCCGCCAGTTCCAGGACAACCCGTGGGTGGCACGGGCCTTCCGAGGAATACGTCCCTGCGTCGTTGCCCTCATCGCAGCGCCCACCTTCAAGATGGCTAAGACTGCCAAGATAGGTTGGACCAACGTATGGATTCCCGTCCTCGGAGCCTTCCTCATCTGGATGTTCGGCGTCTCACCCATCTGGATAATCGTAGCTGCCGGCTTCGGAGGCTACCTCTATGGTAAATTCATTGCAATCCCTAATCTCTAATCCCTAATCCCATCTTGATATACTTTCAGCTCTTCTACACCTTCTTCCTCATCGGCCTCTTCGGCTTCGGCGGCGGCTACGCCATGATCTCCATGATTCAGGGTGAAGTCGTCACCAACCACCATTGGATGACCATGGGTGAGTTCACCGACATCGTCGCCGTCTCGCAGATGACGCCGGGCCCCATAGGTATCAACTCTGCCACCTACGTGGGATATACTTCTGTCGTCAATGCCGGCGGCGCTCATTGGATGGGCATCCTCGGCTCGGCCACAACCACCTTCGCCGTCGTCCTGCCGTCGTTTATCTTGATGATTATTATCTCTAAATTCCTGATGCAATACAAGCATCACCCCATCGTAGAACATGTCTTCTTGGGACTGCGCCCCGCCGTCGTAGGACTACTCGCTGCTGCATCGTTATTGCTGATGAACTCTGAAAACTTCTCAACGCCGAAGGAGTCGCCCTGGCAGTTCTGGATAAGCGTAGCTATTTTCGTCGGCACGCTTGTCGGCTGTCAGGTCCACAAACTCAACCCCATCCGTGTCCTGCTCTTCTGTGCCCTCGTCGGCATTCTCCTTTTTTAGATGAAGCCGCATGTTAATTTGCTAATTTGATAATCTGAGTCTGAGAGCCCCTCGTTCGGCAACATCGTATACAGCCCATCCCAACCCGTTCGCCTCACCGCGCAACGCCTCACGTTGCCAATGAGGCAAACTGGCATCAAGCACTACGACCTTTGGAAGGTACTGAGTTGAAAGGCTCTGCATCTTTGTACCTTCGAAACCCTTTGTAAACCATAGCAAATCTACTTTTTGTTTCGCCGGAGATGGCGTGTCAGAGGCATAAGTCTCTTCTGAGCCATTGAGCATTATGGCCTTGAAGCCAGCCATGGCAACCGATTGCTGCCCACTGAGTTGCTTGGGCTGAGCGGTAAGGCGTTTCTTCCAGAATGTGGAGGCAATATATCGCATCCCTACCTCCACAGAGTCGGGCTCAGGCATCAGCAGCCAACTACGTGACGGGGCGGCAATGACATGCAGGGCAGGGCAACGCCAGTTGTTGTAGACGACGACCTGTGGCTCAGCCTTACGACTCCAGAAATCTTCAACGACAGCACCTGGCAAACCCACCGCAAAGCGCATAACAGCCAGTTCAGTGGCCACGATTATCGACAGAGCCTTGCCCAAAAGCGGAACCAAAGGGGCGCACAAAGGCACGAAGGCAATGAGGAGCAATAGCATGGCGCCGTAGATAAGCACTGTTGTCAGAGGTATCAGAACGACACTGAAAAGCGAAGCGTACAATGGAATCTGATGGAAATAACAAGCCACCAGAGGTAAAGAAAAGACCTGAGCGCACAGCGAGACGGCAATCATCGTTAAGACCCAGAGAAGATGATGACGCTGAAGCCAATAGGCCTGACGGCGGAAACGGAGGTAGAACCAGCGAGAGAGCCTAGGGTATAGCACAAGGATGCCGGCCACAGAGGCAAACGACAGCTGAGCACCTACGTCGAAGAGATATACAGGGCGGATGAGCAGCATAATCATTGCCGTGAGCACGAGCCAGTGGAGCGAGTGGGCATATCGGCCAAGAAGTGCCCCTAAGAGCAGCACACTAAGCATAAGCGAGGCACGGACCAACGACGTAGGGAGACCTGACACGAAAGCGTACGCCCAGACGAACGCAATAACGCCGAAGGCAAGTAGCGGACGCCAGCGCGAGAGGATGAGGCGCCCGTTGAGCAACGTAAGAAAAAGACCTACGATGATGCATAGATGCAAGCCGGAAAGCGCCAACAGATGGCTGGCTCCGGCTGCGGCATAGAGGTCGCGCGTATCAGAATTGAGCTGCGAGCGGTCGCCCAGCGTCGAAGCTACGATGATGCCTTGCGCCTCAGAGTCCATGTCGGCAGCGGCAAAACGCCCTATAAGTTTAGCTCTCAGCCCCTGCGCCCGCTGCCGAAGGCGACCCATCGTCGAGGCTTCATCTTCAATACCCTGAATCCAGCGCCAACGAACGTAGTCGAACTCGTCGGGGTTGCCACGGTTCACCGGCGGATGCTCCATTGCGGCCCATGCCGCACGCACCTCCCGCGCATAAGAAGCATAGCGCGCAAAACCTATGGCAGCAAAGAAAAGCGCCACCAACGCCGGAAACACAAAGCGCCCGACCCTCCCGCGCAGTTCCTTACGCCAGAGGGCTGCAGCCACAAGAGATGCAACAAAACAAAACCCCCACGCGGCCACATCAAGCCACATGGGGATTCCGTTTTTTTGATAGAACAGGCCATCGCTCACAATGATGCCTGCCACGAGCGACAGGACTATCAACACGACAGGCTTGCTCATAAAGACGTTCGTTACACGGCAGTCAGCTGCTTCAACGCTACGACCTCGGCACACGGGTCGGGCTTGCCATAGAGAGCCGAACCGGCAACGTAGACATCAACGCCAGCTGCTGCCAGCGAAGGTGCAGTCGTGCGGTTCACGCCGCCATCGACCTCGATAAGAGCCTGTGAGCCTGTGCGGGTAATCAGCTGGCGCAAGCGGCGCACCTTGTCGAGGCTGTGCTCGATGAACTTCTGCGCGCCGAAGCCGGGGTTGACGGTCATGAGCATTACGACGTCCACGTCGCAGATAATCTCTTCGAGCGTAGATACAGGCGTCGAGGGATTCAGCGTCACGGCGGCACGCATGCCGGCTTCGTGGATTTGCTGGACAGTGCGGTGGAGGTGTAGACAGGCTTCCTGATGCACGTTCATCACGGCAGCCCCGAGGTCGCGCACCTGCGAAATGAATTTCTCAGGCTGCACAATCATCAGGTGCACGTCCAGCGGCTTCGAGGTCAGACGTGCCACGTGCTCCAGCACGGGGAAGCCGAAGGAGATGTTGGGAACGAAGACGCCGTCCATGACGTCGAGGTGGAGCCAGTCGGCTTCCGACTGATTGAACCACTCCATCTCGGCTTTCAGGTTGGCAAAGTTTGCAGCCAGCAGGCTGGGCGCAATCAGGTTGTGCTGGCCTGCGCCTTGTGTGCGGAGCTCTATCATAGCGGACGTACGGCCCGGGCGCGGGCACGGATATTGTTGAGGGTTGAGGCTCTCGGGCCAAAGGGCTTGCCGCCGAGGGCAGCGGTGAGGAGGTTGGCGGCAAGGTCGTCAGCAGTGACGAGGTGCGTCAGCTGCAATGGTAGGAGTAGAGGTTTCGTCATAGGCAGATGCTTTTTATTGCCATTCTAATATTTTAACGTACACACATCTGAGTTTATTGTGCAAGACAACAAAAAAAATACGTCCGGCCGAATTTCATTTCACGACCAGACGTATTCTTGCTTTCGACCGGTCGTGTAAAGCTACACGACCAGTCGTATTTTTATCTTCATCAATTCTCTCTCATCTGCTATTTATTCCATCAGCGTACAACCTTCTTTACCGTCTCTCCCTGCTTCACTACAAGAACGCCCCGAGCAGGCACGTCCCAAAGGTTGAAGCTTTTGGTCGGTGCTGTATAGACGAGACGGCCTGACTGGTCGTAGACGCGAGTCTGCCTGGCATCTCGTGCTTTTGCAGTACCTGAAACCTCACGTATGCCTGTGTATATGAAGTCCTTTTGTTCTGAAAATTCATATTTACCTGCTTCCGTAACAAAGAGGTCGTAGTAGAAAGCTCCGCCATAGGTGCGGATGGGCTGCCACTCTTGTTCCGTGTCCTGAAGTGATGCGATGTAGACATGGTAATGATGGCCACGTTCACCGGTGGCATTAGTTTGCGTCAGTCCGTCAAACACCGTATAGTTTGTTCGCGGGCCTGTCCCTGGATCAATAATATCCGTAATTGTGCGCTCACCTGTGTCGATGTCTTCCATTATTAGTGCGATACGCCCGTAGAGGTCAACAGGTGCCAGATTATAGGCAGGAGATGAGAAATATGCTGCAATGCGACTTCTGGCTGTGCGTAATGTATATGGTTCAGTGACAACTAATAAAGAGTGGCCGTGGTCAGAGGTCAGTGGTTGAGGCCGCAGACCTGTTACGAGGTGCTGGCCACCCGAGAATTCGTAACCCGTTGGATTCATTAAGTCCATGTTGTAGAAACCGTCGCAACTACCATCCCAACCCCAGTTTACGTACACCAAACCATCTTCATCACAACCATGAACAACAAATGCGTGGCCGCCTTGTTCTTCATCGCTGCCTCCATAGATGACAGGGTAGCCCAGCTCCAGTTCCTTGAGAACTATGTCGTGCCATTCTTCGTCAGAATAGAAATTGCGCATGTAGAACATAATGGCCTGCTCAGAGTAGCCAAACTTACGCAAAAGAGCATCAGCGGCCACATAGAGAGATGCTCCACTTCCACCATCGGCATAGTTCATCTCAATAGCATATCCGCAATCTCTTAACAATGTGGCTATCTGCTGAGCTTCATCATCCGTGTAGTCTTCGCGGATGTAGTCTTCTTCGGAGACATAACCTTCGGGGTAGTAGTAGCCGTAAGCCTTTTTATATGGATAGGTGTAGGTGCTGTGTACGAACTCGGTCTTCACTGTCTCCTCCCCGCCAGTGCGGTAGCGCCCTGAAAAGTCAGTTTCGGAAGGATATTGATTATAGTTGAGAATCTGAGCCATAGCTGTAGCCACACAGCCAGCTGGCGCATGGCGACCGTTCATGATCGGGGCGAGATTGTTATATGGCATTCCCTGTCCCCATTTAGTAGAGATAATAGATGACACAGCCTTATGTGCCATATGTTTTTGGGGCGCACGATATGAAGTGCCTTTTCTCATGCAACTTGTTGCCTGTTGAAGCCACCAACTTAGGCAGCAAGGAAGGTCGGTAGCATCAAAATGAGCTGTTCCATAACCTATGACATCTGGATACGCATCGTCACGGCTTACTATTGCAAAGCCATCTCCGTCTGAAGGGGCGAAGACTACGACAGCTTCATTACGTAGGACCTCGGAAATGGCATATGCCTTATTGGAACCGGATAGGCCTTTTACCTCATGGACAGGCGATAGCTTTTGTAGCGCGCAAGCACGCATCTCCTCCGCCGACCGTTCACGCCCATAGGCTGTTGACATTGGAATAATGAATGCTAAAAGGATGTACAGTCTTTTCATACATTAAGGGGTTTAGATAAAAGTGAGTTGTGCCGCAAGCGGCACAACTCACTTTGGAATGATTCAGGCGGTAAGCCTATACTCGGTTCAATCTGGAATAAAGTAGTTATAGAAGTTGTAGCCAAGATAGCCGGCTGAAACGTAGTATTCAACCATGAAGAAGCAGGAATAGTCTTCATACATACCACTCTCATAGCCATAATCGGTAACGAAGGCATCGTTGTTCTGCCAGTAGCCGATATCCTGGACGCTGATTGGGCCGTAGCTGCCATATTCATAAGGTGTGATGGCGCTGGGCACACGCAGGAAAGTGTATACGCCGTCCTCATCCTCGCCTTGGATGTCAATGGTACTGAACTTCATACTATAGCCTTCGCCGAAGAGATCCTTAAGACGGAAGAGGTGGTCGTCGGTGGTACATACCTGAAGAACTGTGGGCAGCTCCGAAACGCCAAAGGCGGGAGCAATAGCACTGGCGAAATACCACGTACCGCTTACGATGTCCTTCCAGTCAAGACCGGTGAAGCTAACTTGTGAGAGCGTCTTGGCATTGCCTGAAGCGGCAACGACCGAGATGATATAGTCGCCAAACATACCCTTGACGAGTACGTCTGCGAAGCGACCGCCATGTTGCTGATTCTCTTCGAGTTCTACTTTTGTGCCATTGCTAATGACGTGATTGATAATGGCATCCTCTGTGAGGCCTTCGAGTTCAGAAGCTTTCACAGCCTCGTAGTAAACCTCTTGAGCCTTGTCGTTGGCTGCAATACGCAGCGAGAGGTCGTTGTCGGGATTGTTGGGCGTGCTAACCGTGTAGGTGTAGATGGTAGCTGTAGGCTGGCTGTCGCCACCGGGAGTCGTACCTTCTTCATCGGAGCAAGCGGTCATACCGATAAGTCCGAGTGCAAGCACGCAGATACTGCTAATATACTTTTTCATATTCAATGTTTCGTTTTTTGTTTACTTTTGAAGTTTCACGACGCGCTGAATCAGAAGTTGTAAGCGGGCGAATCAGATTCGGGCTGTACGGGGTTTGGGTTGACGACGAGGTCGTAGTTGTAGTCGGCCTCAGTGCCAACGAAGCACCAGTTCATCCAGTTGGCGTAGTATGTGCCAGTCTCGGAGTTGAGTTCAGAGTTCCAACGTGCACCTTCAGGGTGGTTGGTGTTAGGATAGCTACGGATTACGCGCTTGTTGTAACGCTTCACATCGAATGTAGCGAAGCCTTCGCCCCACAGCTCTACGCGGCGCTGCCACCAGATTTCATTCTGGAAGGCGCTGGTCTTGCTGTTGCCGTAAGTCTCGTTGTGCTGACCAAAGGTGTAGTTGGCATCGCGGGTCTTGGCAAAAGCCTCGAGGAGAGCCTGACCACGGCCGAGGTCCTGCATACCTGCAGCTTCAGCCTCGATAAGAGCCATTTCCTCAGCACGCATCAAGGGAACTGAAACGACCCAAGCATCGTACTTCACATCTTCCTTGCCTGCAGCGTTGCGGAACTTCAGCGACATGCCGCCAGGGCCGTACTTTGCTGAGTTTACGGAAGCGAGCAGACGTTCAGGATAGTTGGAATAAGCCTTCAGAGCTTCGATTTTCTCGTCGCGGCTGGCGAGTTCGTCAATAGCGAAGTCTACGAATACCTTCTTACGGAAGTCTGTAGCGGGGATGGTCTCATAGAGGTGACGGTCGATAACGTTCAGGCCACCATAGTTGGCAGCATAACCGCAGTCGAAACCATTCTCAAGGCACATAACAGAACCCCAGCTGGAATCACCATCGTTCTCGAGGATAACAGGGTCAGTGGGCAGGAATGTCACACCGAATATCCAAGAACCGTTGGGCGAGTTGAAGCCTGTAGCACGATCAGTGTAGGCTGCTTCGTCCATGATGGTGTAGTTGGCGCGAGCTTGCTTAGCATATTTCTCTGCATTGGCCCAATCCTGCATCTCGAGGTATGCACGAGCCTTCAGGCCATATACAACGTCAACGTTAGGAGTGTATACATCGGCGCGCTGATAGTTGGCAAGGAAACCTTCAGCTTTGTCGAGGTCGGCAAGAATAAACTCAAGAACCTCCTTATTGGTCTTACGAGGATTGTGCATGACATCACCTGAAGCGTTGTTCTCGTCTACAATGACAGTAGAGAGAGCATTAGGATCAACGCTGTAAGGAGCGATGGCCATCATGCGCTGGAGGTCGAGCAGGAACATAGCACGCATAGCGTATGCGATACCTATGCCAGATTCCTTATCCGTCGAGGGTGATGCATTATACATGCTGATGACGGTGTTACAGTTCTTAATCCACATCCAGTACCAAGTCCAAGGAAGCTGGGTCACAGCGTAACGGGGTGAGAGGTAGCTCACGTTGGAATACCAGGTGGAGTACCAGTTGTTGGTGCCTACAGGCACAACGTCCATACCTTCAACGTCACGTGTAAGGAAGAATGAGGGGTAACCGTAATCGTAGACGGAATAGCTACTTCCATTGTAGTAGAACTGACCAACAAGGGTCGATGTGATTGAGTTGACAAAATTGTTGAAGCTTCCTGGGGCGTCTGAAGCCTGACGAAGCGTGACAACGCTCGACTGAGGTTCAACCTCGTCGATGCAGCTCGTTAGAGCAGATGTTCCGAGAGCTGCGGCCAAAATAGCAAAATATATTTTTTTCATATCTTCTATGATGCTTTAAGTTAGAAGGATACCTGAACACCGCCCATGATGGTGCGTACGGGTGAATAAACACTCATGCTGGAAGTGGTGTCGAAGCTGTAACGGGGATCCAGGCCCTTGCGTGCACTCCAGAAGCAGAGGTTCTCGCCCTGAACGTAAACGCGCAGCTTGTTGACTTGAATCTTCTCTGTCAGATTCTTCGGAAGAGTGTAACCAACGGCAAACGACTGGAAGTTCAGGTAGCTGGCCTTGGTGAGGAAACGTGTCGACGTGGAAGTCGAGAACTGATCGTTGTACTGGAAGCGAGGAATGTCGCTATCGGTATTGTTGGGAGTCCATGCCTTCAGGATGTCCTTGTGGTAGGTGGAACCGCTGTTGCTGTCAGAGGTGCTGTTGCCCATCAAAGACCGATAGCGAGAATCAAATACCTTGCCGCCGATCTGATAGTCGAACGTAGCGCTTATGTCTACACCATAGAGTTCAAGAGTGGTTGCAAAACCGCCAGAGACCTTCGGGAGAATGCTTCCCTGCTCGTAGTAGCTGGCGCTGTTGAAGTCTGTTGTTGTGTTGTCGCGAGTGAGAGCGGGCTTCGACTGTGTGGGAGCGCCATCTTCGTCAACACAAGCGGGATCGTAGTAGTACAGAGCCTGGCCATGCTCGTTCACACCGGCATATTCGGGCATGAAAGCGTTGTAGAGCGACTTGCCTTCCTCATACCACATACTGAAGACACGGGAGCCTGTGCTCTGAGAGAAGCCGCCGAATTTCTCCTTCTTCTGTTCGGGCAAAGAGATGATGTTGGTAGTATTGTGGGCAAGGTTGCCAGTGATGTTCCACTTGATGTCCTTCGTGCGGATTACGTCAACGCCAAGGGTCAGCTCAACACCACGGTTGCGCATGTCGCCGAGGTTGGTGTAATAACCACGGGTACCATTACTTTCAGGTATGTTGACCCAGAAAAGGAGGTCGTTGATGCGCTTGTTGTAGAAGTCGATATTGCCGACTACGCGACCATTCCAGAGACTCCACTCAAGACCAAGGTTGAAGTTGGTGGTTGTTTCCCATGTGATGTTGGGGTTGGCCATCTGACGGAAGATGGGGGACATCGTGGTGCCATTCTTTGCAAGACTATAAGTGTCTACATAAGACCAGCTACCGATACCATCGTTACCTTGCTGACCAATAGCAATCTTAAGCTTCAACTGGTCAACCCAGCTTGCACCAAGGTTCTTGAAGAAGTTCTCCTTGTTGATGAGCCAACCTGCGCCAACACTCCAGAAGTTTGAGCCCCAGTGATCGGGGTGGAAGCTTGGGCTTGATGACTCGTGAGTGAAGCTGGCATTAGCGAAATACTTCTGGTCGAAGTTGTAGAGAGCATTGGCAAACCAAAGTTCGTCTCTGTAAGTTGAGTTGTAAGATGCAGAGTTGTCACGAACAGCGAAAGCGTTGATTTCCTGAATCTCGGGGGTGAAACCGCCCTTAGCTTCAGCACCAAGATACTTGGTGTGGCTCTGGTAGTACTGGTGACCGAGTGTCAGGTCTGTGTCGTGCTTACCGAAGAGCTTGTGGAAATTCAGGGTCTGGATGTAAGTCTGGCGGAAGGTGTTGCTCTGAGTCTTTGTCAGATGGCCACCTTCACCGGCAGAGGGACCGTAGAACATGTTCTGGAAATCACTGCCTGAGGACTGTCCGAGGTTAAGGTTGTTCGTGGAGTTGAACTTCAACCAGCTTGTGATGTCAACATCAAATGTATAGATCTGGTTGATCTGGTTACCCTGACTCTTGACAACGTTGTACATATTTGCGCCGATAGGGTTACCTGTGCTCATGAACAGACGGTTGCCGAGGTCAACATAACCTGTTGCGGGTACACCGTAGTCATACTGCTTGTGGCCATATTCATCAGTGCGGATGACAGGCTGACCGTTAGCATCGATAACACGGACATAAAGCGGATAGATAGGAGCGATGTTCGACGTGTAGTACCACATGTTGGTGCTGCCGAGCGATGAAGAGCTGAGGTTAGGATTGCTCTCTGTGTTACTGTGTACGAAACCGATGTTGGCACCGATGCGCAACCAGTCGCGAACGGAATAGTTGGCACGTGCACGTGCAGTGAAGCGCTCGAAGTTGGAGTTGTCAATGATACCGTCCTCGTTCAGGTAACCTGCACTCAGATAGTAGTTGCTGCGATTCTCACCGCCGCTGATGTTGACGTTATACTCCTGACGGAAGCCGCTCTTATAAGCTGCATCAGCCCAGTTATCTGGAGTCAGGAAGTATGTCTCGCCATTGGAGGCCGTATACTTGCGGCCGAGCGTAGCGTTGGGATTAAGCTTACCGTCAAGTCCGATGAGAGCTTCGCCTTCAGGCAGGGTATAGACGTTGTAGCCCAGTCCATAGGTGCTACCGTCGATCATGTTATTGTTAACCCATGTGTTGGCTGCCTGAGCTGAGAGGCCATTGCCATTGAAAGCATAGTTGTAGAACTGCTTGTAGTAGGTCTCGTAGTATTCAGCGGGATCTTTGATGACGTCGTACTCCTGAATAGCACGGTGGCTGGCACCCCACTTCATGTCGACGTTGATCTCTGCCTTCTGAGACTTACCTTTCTTCGTGGTGATAAGAATAACACCGCCTGCACCGCGAGCACCATAAAGGGCTGCAGAGGTAGCGTCCTTCAGTACGGTCACGCTCTCAATATCCTGCTGAGGAATATTACTCAGGCTTGCGCTGTAAGGAGCACCATCGACGATGATGAGGGGCTCGGTATCAGCAAACATAGAAGCAATACCGCGGATGTTGATGGCACCACTGCCGGCGCCAGGAGCACCGCTGCTTCCACGAATCTGCAAACCAGGAACTGCACCAACAAGAGCGTCGGCTACGTTTGTGGTAATCTTTTTGTTGAGGTCATCAGCATTAACGACTACAGCAGAACCTGTGAACGAAGTCTTCGTCTGCTGACCGAAAGCTGTAACCATGACCTCGTCGAGCATGCGGTTGTCGGTATCCAGTGAGATACGCATGCCGGTACGTGCTTTAACAACACGTGGTACCATGCCGATGTGAGAGATCTCAAGGCGAGACTCTGTTGTCGAAACCGTCAGCACGAAGTTACCGTTGATGTCAGTCACTGTTCCCGTCTTCTCGCCAACCACTTTGACGGAAGCACCGGGGAGCGGTTCACCATCATCAGCTGAGATGATAGTACCCTTCACTTGTACCTGGGCCAGAGCCGCGCCTACACACAGGAACAGCGAGGCCAGAAACATAGAAAGTCTTTTTTCCATAAATACTCTCTTTAATTAAACAATAATTTTTAGTGAATTAATTCTCTTTTTGCTTTTTACAATCTTTTTATGCACGGACTAATATCTACGTTTACAATATTTATACGTACAACGGCGCAAAATTAATACAATATTATCAAACGACAATAAAATTTTTAAAAAAAAGCCCGTTTTTATTGCATTTTGTGTGAAAAGAACAAAAAAAACGGCCGTTTTGGAATGATTTAACACTTTACTTTGACGCCATGCTGACTGCAACGGGCACCTACGAAGCATAGCAATATATATATATATTAAATATGTACGTGCGCATGCGCGCATGGGAACAACCGCTTTATAAAAAAGGGATTGGGGATTAGGGATTAGAGATTAAAGCCTACCCCCGGCCCCTCCCTGAGGGAGGAGAGATGACTTAAGGGATCCGGCT